>Ga0105048_10004702_pt1 | contig 22137 bp, 18 predicted proteins | sample MAT05_FD_78382 | JGI IMG/M metagenome (GOLD analysis project Ga0105048, IMG submission 78382) | Freshwater microbial communities from Lake Fryxell liftoff mats and glacier meltwater in Antarctica - MAT-05 | ecosystem: Environmental > Aquatic > Freshwater > Ice > Liftoff microbial mat | place...
AGCTGGTTGCACCTGCGCACGATGCGGGCTTCACTTTCGAAGCCCAGATCCCTTGGGAGCAGTGTTCGGAAGCCAAAGATGACCGGGTTGGACTGAGGGCCACCATCAACTACTCAGATGCAGACGCACCGGGACACATCCGCTCGGTTGTTGGTGCTAGCGCTGCAAAATCGGGGGCCGCTTTGCCGATCCTCCCACTCGAAAGTGAGCAAGCCCTGTTGGATACACTGGTGCGGGGAAAGGGGCTCAATCCCAAACCGTCGCGCAGCGCGCTCGGCAATATTTCCGGTGGCCCAGCGCTCGAACAGGTGGCGCTGTTTGGGAATTTCCTGAGCATTGTGGGGCCGGATTATCGCCTCGGTAAGCAATTTTACTTCGCCGATCTGGGGCTCGGGAGCAAAGGTCGCGTCACCCGGCTTGAGCTGCAGGACTTTGATGGGGATGGGCGGAGCGAGATCGTGATTCAACGTCGGGTGGGCAGCGCAGCTAAGTATCGCGAAGCCTTGCAGGTGCTCACCATCAGCGAAAAAGACGCCCCGGTCGTGAAGTTCGAGTACGAGCTTGGGATCCACGCCGACGAGATGGAGCTTGAGAATGAGGTGCGCATTGTCGGTCGCCCCGGCGCTCGTCAGATCCGATTCTCGCAAGGGATCTCCAAGAATGTGGATCCTGAAACTTGGAACCAAGCACCAAGCACCGAGCATTCAGCGCTCCTCCCCTGGCATAAGGTCAAGAGCCGCACCTTCGGCGTCAGGGACGGAAAATTCGCGGAAGTCGGGTCGGAAGCCTGGAAGCCGCGCGTAACAGGTCCGGCGAGCGCTCCGAAGCCAGTAGAATCAGCGGTTAGCGCAGGAGCTGCAGCGACCCCACCGGCAGGAGCTGCAGCGACCCCACCAGCGGAAGCGGCACCCCGTCCGCCCAGCGCCGAGGAGATGCTCGACCGAGTCTATGCGCTCTATCGAAACGACCGGAAAGTGGGGAGAAATAAGCCCAGTTTCGATTTTGTCAGCAACGTCACGGGCGACGCGCATCCCGAGCGAGTCCTCGTGCATGGCTCCGATCTCGTAGTGTTCGGCAAGGGATTTTTGGAGGGGAAGAGCTACGCGTACATCACCATCGGCGTCGCCGACCCCAAGGATATCCTTACGGTCACCGCCCGAGATGTCACTGGGGATCGAGTTTCGGAGATCGTCGTTCGGGCGCAGCTCCAAGCGAAGACGAGCAAGGCTCTCGGCGGTGACTCCATCACGCGCGAAGCTATGTTTGTGTATCGAATAGCCGGCGGCAAGCTCGCTCGGATCTTTGGCGCTGAAATGGCGCGCTCTCTCGGGATGGCTCGCATCGTGGGCAACGTCGCTTTCGCTCAACAAGGGAAGCGTGGCGTGATCGAACTGAAGGCTGGGCGCGCAGTCGGCTGGACCGAGAAAACGTATCCTTTCCCGGAAGATCGCGGCCCCGCCGGAGGCCTTGAGCCATTGGTTCTGCCGTGGAGCGATCGCGGCGCTCAGCGCTACGTGTTTGATGGCGAACGCTTCACGCTCAATTGATTGAGCGCTGCATTTCGTGATTCGCGTTTCGCCGTTCACGTTTGACTGGTCGCATTTCGCGTTTCGCCGTTCACCGTTCACGTTTGGCTGTTCGCTCAGTCGAAGGTGACAACCGAGCGGATCGAGGTGCCTGCGTGCATGAGTTCAAAAGCGCGGTTGATATCTGAGAGCGGCAGCGTGTGCGTGATCAGGCTGTCGATATCCAGCTTGCCATCCATATACCAATCCACGATTTTCGGGACATCGGTGCGGCCCTTGGCGCCTCCAAAGGCAGAGCCTTTCCAAACGCGCCCTGTAACCAATTGAAACGGGCGGGTGGCTATTTCTTGGCCCGCCCCAGCGACACCGATGATGACGCTGGTTCCCCAACCCTTGTGGCAGCACTCGAGCGCTTGGCGCATCGTCTTCACGTTGCCGATGCACTCGAAGCTAAAATCTGCACCGCCTCGCGTGAGATCCACCAGATACGGGATCAGATCGCCCTCAACTTCCAGCGGATTCACGAAGTGTGTCATGCCAAATTTCTCGGCAAGTGGCCGCCGGGCGGAGTTCAAATCCACACCAATGATTTGATCAGCTCCCACCATGCGGCAGGCTTGAACCACGTTGAGCCCAATGCCACCGAGGCCAAATACGACCACGTTATCCCCAGCCTGAACTTTCGCCGTGTTGATCACGGCACCGACGCCAGTAGTGACTCCACAGCCGATGTAGCAAACTTTATCGAAGGGTGCGTCCTTGCGGATCTTGGCTAATGCTATTTCTGGGACGACGGTGAAGTTAGAAAACGTCGAGGTACCCATGTAGTGGAGCACTGTTTTATCGCCCAACGAGAAACGACTCGTGCCATCGGGCATCACGCCGCGCCCTTGAGTGATACGAATGGCTTGGCAAAGATTGGTCTTGCCGCTCACGCAGTAGTCGCACTGGCGACACTCGGGCACGTACAGTGGAATCACGTGATCGCCTTTGGCGAGGGACGTGACCCCGGGCCCGACCTCAACAACGATACCTGCGCCTTCGTGACCTAAGATTGCGGGAAAGAGGCCTTCCGGATCGTCACCGGAGAGCGTGAAGGCATCGGTGTGGCAGATGCCCGTTGCCTTGATCTCCACGAGCACCTCGCCCGCCTTGGGCCCTGCGAGCGATACCGTTTCTATCGACAATGGTTTTCCGGCAGCGTAGGCGACAGCAGCTCTCGTTTGCATGCGGCCGAGCTTTTCAGAGCTCGCCAGCGGCTGCAAGCTTCAGTCTTTAGGCTGAACTATTTGAGCACCGTAACGCCTACAGCCACCCAGCCGCCCGGTGCGACCACGATCGTCCGTGTCTCACGCCGCCCCCGAACCAGCATGCTGATCACGTGCTTGCCGGGCGAGAGCCGGATGCGGGCCACGCTCATTCTGGCTGGCAGGGTAGACCAGCTGCGTGTATCCGGCGTATCGGCCGCAGTGAGGGCCGCTTGGGTGCCAAAGCTCAAGAGCAGCGCCAAGAGATTGTTGTCTGAGGAAGTTCTTCGGATCCCTTCCCCCACGACCACGCGCGTGATCATGCGCGTAATAGCGGAGGCGACCACAGCACCCTTCACGCGGTCCCAAGCGCGCCGCACCTCAAAATCTATGGCGGAAAGCTGCTCAATGGGTAGCGCTTGGCCATCCAGCGTTACCTCGGGCGTGTCGTATTGGCCATGCGCCGCGCCAAGCTCGGGATAATTCACCCAGGTGACCAAGCCTTGCGCTGCCAAGGCATTAGCTTTGCCCCGATCAGTGGGGCTCAACGCCCCGCTCGCGTACGTGAGCGCCAACCCGATCGGAACTCTGCGCGCGATCTTTGGAGGGACGCGCCCGTAATTGAGGATCACCAAAAGCTCAGCGGATTGGCTCGCTTGGCTTGGTTGCCTTGCCCCCGGAGCTTCCACGCCTACCGCATCTTTGCTGGCCTCTTCGAGTGCTTGGCGCAACCTGGGGCTGCGATAGCCGCTCTGAGTGCTCAACTGCAGAATGGGCTGCTCAAGGCTCGGATACGAAGCGTAGCTCAACGCTTCGTCGTAATAGCGCAGGGCTTCGTCAGGCTTCCCGCTTTTCTCAAAAATGAAACCCGCGAAATAGCTGCCTGGACCGAGCAAAGCTTGGGCGGGATCTGCGCTCTGGCTCAGATACTTCTGCATCACCGCGAGGCGTCGCGCTTCGATGCGTCCACCATTCAAATCACCCCGCAGCAGGTAATTTTGCATGTTGATGGTGTTGATCAGCAGCTTCTCGTAAGCGGGCGCTTTGTAGGGGCCCGTGTCGTCCGAGAACATGTATTTGCCGATGTCGTCCAGGGCATTGCGCGAGAAATCGAGCGTCTGGATCTGCTTATCGGCAATCTCAAGATCGCGGCTCGAAAGCCCGTAGTCCTTCAGCTGCTGAAGCACCATGGCGCGATCCAAGACCAGAAGGCCTTTCTCCCCACCCAAATCTTTCGGGAGCTCGGCCGCCTTATCCACATCCAACGCGCTATTCAATGCGACGAGTGCCTGCTTGGGCTGATCGGCATCCAGGGCAGTTCGCACCTTAGCCATCCGCGAGGCATGATCCGCGCACCCTGCAGCAGTGAAGAAAAATAGGGTGAACGCCAGGCGCACCGCTAACCTCGCGACCAGGGACACCTGCGACGGCACACCTTGAGAACTCTCGCCCCCGCTGTACCGACCGATCTGGCTTTCGGCCATAGCTCAACCCGCTTAACGGAAACGCTTAGAGAATCGCCTTGGTAACCGTCGTCTTGTTTTGGAACAGAATATCTGCTGTTTCTACCTCCAAAACCTGAATGAACATGAAGTACTGAACGCGGCGCTCGCCATCTTGGCGCTCATCGTTATTAAAGACTTTGCCGGTCACGATGTAACGCGCACCGATTTGTTTCCCCAATTGCGTAGCGTTCCGAGCGTCAAAACCCTGAGAATTCTGCTGCTTGGCCTGCTGCATCAATGCCGGCTGCTGCTCTAGGCTGATCACGCGCACGTGGCCCGCGTTCACCAACGTTGTCTCGATGTCGCTGATGAGGGCGTCGAGCGAGCTATCGATGTGTTCTGAGGTCTCGTTCCGAAGGGGCAGCACTGCAACAGCTGGCCGATTTTCGCCCTGCCAACGCTTGATCACCGCTGAACTCTGGAGCGCCTGCATGTTCTCGTGCAGCATGCGCTCCAGATCCCGACGGTCGAGCCCGGTGCCCATGGCCTGATCATCCAAGCCAGCTACGTTCTCGCCGCGTACCGCTTTGGGACCGCAACCAGAACCTAGAAGCGCGGAGGCCAAAAGCAACGAACCTAAGAGCCTTGAAGGCGTACTACCAAGCGTCTGCATATGTTCTTCCTCTTCGTTCAAGTTCCCACAGTCGGAGGCGTGGGGATGCCACTCTGGACGATGGGTTTATTAGCATTAGACGCGCCTCCGCAACAGACGAGCCAAAAGAAGCGGTCACATCCTGTCCATTCTGGGAAGAATGCTGTCTTGGCTGGAGATAAAGACCTCAGCCAACCCCAGGCCTCAACGCGTCAGCCTGGGGGCTAGGCGGAGGCTATAGGCGGGCTTAGGCGGAAAGCTAGGCGCGTGCCGGTTCGCGACGAACGGGAATAATCTGTACGCGCCGATCATCGCCTTCACCATCACTCTTGGTGATAACACCTTCGAATTTGGCAAGCGCCAGGTGGACCACGCGTCGATCACGGGGATTCATGGGCTCAAAGGTGATGATCTTGCCTTCCTTGACCGCCTGGCTTCCTAGGCGTTGGGCCATCGTGGCCAGCGAATCATCTCTTCGGGACCGGTAGCCTTCTGCGTCCACGAGCACGTGGCGGCGTTCCTCGCCCGGGCGATTGATCACCCGATGCGTGAGGAACTGAAGCGCCTGCAGGACCTGACCCTTCTTGCCGATGATCCGCCCGGAATCCTTACCGGTGATCTCAAGGTAGATTTCGCCTTCCGAGCCTTCCCTCGGTTTCAACAGCCGAACCCGACACTCCATTTCCATCTCGCGCAGCACGTCTGCGACGAAGTCGAGTGCCACCTGGGCGCGCTCATCTGGATCGGTCACCTCTTCGGCCGCGGCACGCGCGGCGTCATCTAGGCGATTGTCGCCATCGTCCGCAAATGCATCCTTCACGTCGGCGCTCTCTGCGCCCCAAGCTTGATCTACTTCGGTGTTGTCGCTCATGGTCTTGCCTTTCCTAAATCCTAAACCCTCACCCCTTAACCTTGACCTCGATCGCGCGTGAAGCTGCGATGACCTGGGTGCGCCTCACATGGGCCTCCACGCCCAGTTGTTGCAGAATTCCGAGCAAGCTGTTGGTGAACATATAGACACCTAGCCCGGCGGGGAGGAACAGCATAAACACCGTAAACATCGCCGGCATGAAATACAGCATCATCTTCTGCTGGGCAGGATCCCCCTGAGCAGGCATCAACTTCTGCTGCACGAAAGAGGTGGAGCCGATGATGAACGGCAAGATGAAATACGGATCCGGCAGCGAAAGGTCTGGAAACCATAAGAACGGAATATTATACAGCTCAACTGCGGTTTGCAGGGTTGTGTAGAGGGCAAACCACACGGGCATGCTGGCGAGCTGAGGCAAGCAACCCTTGAGCGGATTCACTTTGTGCTTTCGCCAAAGCTCCATCTGCGCCAAGCCCTTGGCCTGAGCATCGTTCTTGTACTTGATGTTCAGCTCATCGAGCTCAGGCTTAAGCTCGCGCATCTTCATCATGCTCTTGATCGACGGGAGCGTGAGCGGGAAGAGCAGCGTGCGGGCCGTGATCGTGAGGACAATGATCGCAATGCCCCAATTGGGAACGATGCTGTAAACCTTCAATAGGAAAGCAACCAGCACTTTGGCGATGACCGTAAAGAACCCCAGATCGATCAGCTCTTCAACATGGTGCTGGCCACCACCAGCACGACTGAGAGCATCTCGCTCCTTGGGACCCGTGTAGCTGAGCAGGCTGTACGTCTGCTCTTTTCCTGGATCGAGCACCTGCGCTGGGTAAGCGAGGCGTGCGCGATACATCGCTCCGGCATTGATATCTTCGCTCGCCTTCGGGTGACGGGAGGCGTCCCAGCGCTGTTCAATTTGAAGCTGACACTCAGGCGCAGCCGGCGCTAACTTCGGGATGAGCGCATGTGAAAAGTAGGCGTTCGAAACGGCTACGATATCCGGCTCGCCCGGGATTTTATGCCAATCGCCCAGATTGAGCGCCGTTGGCTGAAAACCTTCGCCAGTGAAGTTCCCTGCCTCAAAATCAGGCTCGCGCAGCCGCACCGCACGGCCACCCTTGTCGATGCACTCAACATGCGTGACGAATGGGCTCACGCTAAACATGTGTCCGGCGACTTCTTGATGGGTTCGCCACGCAACCGTGTGAACGGTGAGCGCATGAACGCGCTTCTCCGGTGCCAGATTCTTGATCGTGGCGGTTGCTAATAATTCGTACGGATTAGCCGTCGACGCAACGACCCGCGTGAGCTCAACGTTGGCGTCGCGATACCGAAACACACATTCCTGAGCGCTGGACTGAACCAGATCATAACGCACCAGATCGAAATCAAGCTGCCACGGGATATCCTTGCGCTTCGCGGCTTCATTTCGCCACATAAAAGCGAGCTGCTGCCGAAACGGCTGATCGGGCGTCGTCGACAGATCTTGAGTTTTCCCGAACTTGATATACTTCGGTGTCGTTAGCTCAAAGTGCTTAACGGAGGCGCCGCGACTCGAAATAGTGGCATGAAAGGCCGGATTCCGAAGGTGACAGAGCTGCTCTCGGTCGGCGCCGGACGAGATCGCGATGGTCTCCGGCCGAAGCGGCTGGGGCGCGGTTGCGCTACCCCCGAAGAGCTGAGACCCAAAGGTAAAAAGGAGGATGATGAGTCCACCGATGAAGAGAAAACGTAGGACGCTGTCGCGTTCCATCTTGAATAATATCTTGCGCTAAAGAGACGTGTTGGACTCGCCGGCCTTCGACGAGAGGCCCCCTTTAGCACGCTCTGCCGGAAGCCCAAGAAACTTCCCACGAAGTTTTCAGAGTTTATCGGCCGGGGGACCAGAAAGCGGCGGGGGTGGATCGTAGCCCCCAGCGTTGAATGGGTGGCAGCGACAGATGCGGCGGATGCCTAACCATGATCCGTGAAGCGGGCCATGCAGCTCCACGCAGGCGATAGTGTAGCGGGAGCAGGAAGGCTCAAAACGACAGCTTGGCCCCAGGAGGGGACCCAAGCTCCGTTGGTACACACGGATCAGTAGGACAATCAGCCGGGCCAGCATTTGCTAGCCCATGCCTTACCCGATTCGAGCCACAGCGCGAGCCTCAACAATCCTTTTTTGGATTTGTCGCTCCGCGCGTTCCCACTCCTCAACGATGCCGCCAAGCTTCGCCTCCCCAAGCGGTTTTCTGACGATCACTACCAAATCGACGTCAGCCGCCAGCGAGCCCCTTAACCGCCGAAATGCCTCGCGAATCAGGCGTTTGGCGCGACTCCGTTCGGGCGAGGAACCCATCTTTTTCGGCACGGTGATCCCAAGCCGCGTGCGATCAAAATCGGGCCCCCGTAGGCGCGCGCTCCGGGCGGACGCGCGCACGCTCACCAACAGAACCAGGTGCGGCGTGACAACGCGACTTGCCGTTGCCTGAATGAAAAGAAACTCGGATCGCTTGCGGACCCTCGAACGAGGCGAGAAGCGGCCTTCGGCCGCAGCGCTCACTTCTCGTACGCGGTGACGGCCAGACGCCAGCGTCCCTTACGTCGACGATTCTTAAGAATTTTTTGACCACCGCTGGTCTTCAGGCGCTTGCGAAAACCATGAGTGCGCAGGCGGCTGAGAGTGTGAGGCTGATAAGTGCGCTTCATTTTGGGGGACTTTCGCTAGGGGGCCGGGAGATAGCCATGTCCTTTTCTGGGAGTCAAGCAATTCGGGACCCTGAACCTCTGCTCAGACCCACCAATCTTGGGCTGCTTGGGCTGCTTGCCGAGAGCCGAGACCGTATGCTAGCCAGCCTCTATCATGCGCGACAACGTACGATTGGTTTCGTCAGCCGGCACCGGCTTCACGTACTACACCAACAAGAATAAGCGGACCCAGACCAACAAGCTGGAGTTCAAGAAGTATGATCCTGTAGTGCGCCAGCACGTGATTTTCAAAGAAGCGAAGATGCCGCCTCACAGCAAGTGAGCCCGGCCTTACGTCGTTTCTAACCTAATGCCGAGCCGGTTGCTCGCCCGAGTGCCGGCGTTTGCTATTTTGTTCGCGCGAAGAGTTGGCACACCCAAAGCCGCCCGTCCGCGCCCCGGGCGCTCCCGATCCCCACACTGTCGAAGTCTGGCCGCAAGAGTGTGAACCGGTGGGCGGGGCTCGACCAAAGCAGGCGATGCGCCCGTGCTGTGGAAAGCGCTGAAGCCACATTTTCCCCAATCAAGCTGAACTGCTCCGAGTTACCTGCGGCCAGGATGCGCGCTCCGGCGCCACCCTGCCCGAGATCGTGGGCGAGCGTTTCCGCATCGCGCATAGCTTCCGCGTGCGCTTGGGCAATGGTCGATAAGTCCACGCGTTGCTCGAGTGGCAACAACTTCTCAGAAGCACGAGCACTGTTTAACATCGAGAGCAGGCGCTGGCTGTCGGGTAAAGCTTCATTGTCCTCGGCTTCGCCGGGTGCTCGAGGCCAATGAAGGTCCTGGCTCGGTTCGACATCAGCAAAAATCAGGGCTTCTGCGAGCGGGAGGGGGCCCTCTGGTCCCTTCGCGATCAATTGAACGGTCCAGAGCCCTGGCTCAGAGAGCGCAAAACGCGCTTTCAGATTCTCTCCATTCAAGGCAACCAGGGCCTGACGTGGGCGCCCACGCGGCCCCTGCAGAAATAGCGCGGGCTCGCCGGCTTCCTTGACGCGCGCCGCGAACGTCAGCCATTGCCCAACCCGCGCACGGACCGGGAAGCGCTCAAGATCGACTTTGGAATCCACGGCCACAACGCTCACACGCGCGGGGCCGGAGCCTCCTTCCGAAAGTGCCACCCCACAGCGAGCACGGCCTGCTTTGGAATGCCGAGCCTGCCAAGCTTGCACGCTCTCTGCGGCCCTAGGATTAGGGAGTTCTGTTTGCCATCGGCGAGGCCAAAGGTAAGGAGCACCCTCTGCCCTCAAAGCTAGCTTGAGGCTCGCGTCGTCCAGCTTCACGCCGGCCCGGTCAAGTTCCAGAACGCGCGCGGCGACCCGTGCCAGGGCTTGGTCCGCCTCGCCACAGGCAGCATAGATAGCTTCAAGCCCCGGTGCCGAGGTTCCGTTCAAGGGCTGCGGCGACCAGGTTTCTCGGGCCCAGACGAGCACCGGGGCGACGCTTGAGCGCTGACGGCCAGCTGGGAGCGTCGTCCGTGTCGCTAAGCTCGGTCCGCAAGCAGCGCAGGCGAGACTCGTCAACACAAGAAGAAACCGGCCTCGCACCGACGACCAGCGTAGCGGAGCGCGCCTTCCGGTACCAGCGCAGGCAGGCGTGAACAGGGCAGAGCGCACGGGCGAACGAAGCGATGGTCGACCGCGGAAGCAGGTCTTGGTAGGTTCTTGCGCTCTAGCAGATGCGGAATATTTCGACAGCGGCGAAGGTTGGACTCTTCACCACCGTGACGACGCTCGCAGGCGTGATGATCTACCGCTTCGTCGATAAGTCCTCAGGCAGCAGCGACGGCTACGTTGTGTATGCATTGATCAACGACGCGATGGGCATTGCCAAAAGCAGCCAGGTCCGCATGGCCGGCATCCCGGTGGGCACCATCCAAAGCGTGCGACTGCAAGGTAACCGCGCGCGTGTCGACATCCGCGTGAATCCGGAGGTTCCTCTCTACGACGATGCGGCGATGGCTAAAGTGATGTCGAGTCTGCTGGGGGAGTACGTCGTCACGTTAACCCCCGGCACCCAGGGTAAGCGTCAGTTGCACGATGGCGATCAGGTCCACCTGGTCGTCGATTCTCCGACCACCGCCCAAATCCTTGAGGATGTGTCTGCCATCGCCAAAGATGTCCAAAAAGTGTCACGCTCGCTCGCAGAGTCGCTCGGCACGAATCAGGGCCGTGACGATATCAAATCTATCCTTGGTAATTTGGCGCAGGTGACCGAATCGTTGAACCAAACGGTCCGCGAGAACCGCGAGGCCATCCGTAGCACGCTCAACAATATCCAGAACATCACCAACCAATCCCAACCCGAGCTGCAGAAGATCCTGGAAAATGTCCGAGTGCTCACCGGCGATGTCCGCGAAATGCTCGGTAAGCCCGACGTGGAAGGCCAGCAGCCAGGCGATGTGCGCGAGATCGTGAACCGGGTGAATAGTGCGAGCAAGAGCCTCGAAAGTGCGCTCCAAAATATCGATAGTGTGACGGGGCGACTGGAACGAGGAGAAGGCACGCTTGGCAAGCTCACCAAGGATGAGCGCCTGATCAACGAAGTGGAAGGCGTCGCCGAAACCGTAGGCGATTTCGTGGGCGGCCTCGATCGCATTCAGACCTACGTGGGCTTGCGCTCGGATTACCTCTTTCTCACTGGCTCAGTGAAAAGCTACGTCGAGCTTCGACTGCAGCCACGCGAGGACAAGTACTACCTGATCGAGATCGTCAATGATCCGCGCGGGCTGACGACCTTTGAGCAGGTGGACGTGCGCACCACCAACCCGAACGACCCCGCCGCGTACCGCGAGGTGCGTACCGTCACCACCAACGCGTTTCGCTTTTCACTCCAATTCGCCCAGAAGTTTGGGCCATTTACCGGGCGTTTTGGCATCAAGGAATCCACGGGGGGCACCGGCCTGGATCTGCATCTTTTCCAGGATCGCTTCGAGCTGCGGCAGGATCTGTTCGGGTTTGGAGAAGTGGTGTTGCCGCGCTGGCGGGTGTCCTTGGGTTACGAATTCGTGAACCGCCTTTGGCTGATGGCGGGCGTGGATGACATACTGAGCCCGGATCGGCGGGACTATTTCGTCGGCATGCAGTTGCTCTTCAACGATGAAGATCTCAAGAGTGTCTTACCGTTTGCGAAGGCGCCCTAAGCTCGCGCTGCCCCCGGTGTCCGCTCTGTGCCCACTCTGTGCCCGCCGAAAGCGTTGACGCGAGGACAATCGGGGCTTAATGGCTTAGAATATGCTTTCTCGCTGGCGTTTGGCACTGCTTGCCTTGTGTGCACCCCTAGTGCTCGGCCTGGCGCAGTGCGGGAAAAACCGTGATGCCGAGTCGGTGCCACAGAAGACGCCCACGCTGCGCATCTACGCACTCGGAACGCTCGCCGGCGCAATGGAACCCTGCGGTTGCGTCAAAAGCATGTTGGGCGGCGTCGATCACGCCGCAGAGCTCCTGCGCAAGCAGCAAAGTGACGCGGGAAATGGGCTACTGCTGGCGGCAGGGCCTCTCTTCTTCTTGAACCCGTCGCTATCCGAAAAGTCGCGCACCCAAGACTTGTGGAAAGGGGAAGTAATTGCCAAAGCACTCGGCGCGATGAAGCTTCGCGCCTGGGCCCCGGGGCTCAACGATTGGGCTGCCGGCGCCGAGGTTTTCAGAAAGCACACGGAGCTTTCGGGAGCTAAGGCGCTGGCTGCGAATCTAACCGGCGTAACGCCGTTCTGGATGACAGAGGTTGGGAAAACCAAGGTTGGCGTGGTCGGCATTTCGTTGCCGCTTCAGAATGGGATGGGGCCGGCAGGCGTGCAGGTGGGGGATGCCACGCTGGCGCTCACTCAAGCCCTTCAGAAATTGAACGCCAAAGGTGCCCAGATCCGAATTGCCCTTTTGTCCATGCCGCGTGGCGAGGCCCTCAGATTAGCCGAAAAAGTCGAGGGTTTTCAGTTGATGCTCGTGGGCAAACCCTATGATGAGGGGGAACTCAACGACGCGCCTGCGCCGGCGGTCTTAGTCGGAAAGACGTTGGTTATCGCGCCCCAGAATCACCTGCAATCCCTCGCCAGCGTTGATCTGTATGTGCGCGGCGACAGTTACGATTTTGTGGACGCTTCTGGGCTCAATCTGCGGGAAGCCTTCGAGGTTGAAAAACAGCGGATCCATGATTTGGAAACGCGCGAACCGAAATCTGCCGCTCTCCCCCAGCGCCGGCAAGCGCTGGCTAAGCTGGAAGCCCAGGTTCGCCAGCACCGGGCACCCGTACCCCCCGCTTCCGGGAGCTTCTTCTTTTATCAAACCTACGAAGTTGGTGAAGCTGCCGGACAACACGCTGGCGTGAAGAGCGAAATGGACGGCTATTACCGACGAGTTAACACCCACAATCAAGAAGCCTTTAAAGATCGCCTCCCCAGCCCCGTCTCAGGTGATCAGAGCCACTACGTGGGCGTGGCAGCCTGCGTCTCCTGCCACAAGGAAGAATACGCCTTCTGGAAGACTACGCGGCACGCCTCAGCGTACGAAACGCTTTCAGTCCAAAGCAAAGAGTTCAATCTCGACTGCGTCGGTTGCCACGTCACCGGTTACGAGAAACCAGGCGGCTCGACCGTCACGCACGTAGAACCACTGAAAAATGTTCAGTGTGAGGTGTGCCACGGACCAGGATCGCGACACGCAGAAACCGCCTCACCCAAGTTCATCCAGAGGGCACCTTCAGCGAACCTATGCGGCCCGAGCTGCCATCATCCTCCACACGTGGGCCGCGAATGGACCGTCGAGCAGGCCTGGCCACACATCATTGGGCCGGGGCACGGGCTCTGATCACAGCCTCTCAAAACACGTCAACGGGATGCGGCGTTTCGCGCGCACCACTTCGGTGGAGTCGAAGAAGCGCGCACTCACGGGATCGTGGTAACCGCTCGGCCAATCTGCCACTTTGGACTCTGGCAAGTAATACGCGGCGATGCGAGCCATCAGAAGCTCGCGCAGGTATTTCCCTACGAGCGAGGCCAGCATCACGAGTGGATCTTTGGCGTCGGCATCCTGAATGAAGTGCAACTCGCCCAGGCCGGGGAAACGGTACGCGCTGTGTGAGCGCGAGTGCTCGAGCGTGTTGTGCAATCGCCCCGAAAGTGGGCCAAAAAACCGATCGTAATCTGCGATGCCGCCTACTTTTCCGCAAATCGCGAGCACGTCGGAGCCCGCCTGCTCTCGCAAGCTCATCACCAATCGCTCCATCGCGTGCAGATCCATCACGAAACGATTCTGCCCCGCGCTCCAACCCTCGTTTAAGACCTTGGAACACACCACACTGCTCTTGATCCCGAGCACACGCACACCGCGCGCTTCAAGCGTGAGCAGATGCCGGCGCAACCGAGCCACCAACGCAGGCTCCGCGCTGAAGCTTTCGTGCTTGGTGGTCCAACACTGTGCCCGGCTGCTCTTGGGGCACGGCGCCTGCAACGCCTGAATACCTTCGAGTGAAACACTCTCTAAGAGTTCTGATGGGGAGCTGATCCCAGAGGGTGCGAGTGCACGAGCCCAAGCTTCGGCGAGGGTGATGTTCCCGTGGGAGACGAGCCGTTTTGAGTCATCCAAGTCCGCACGCAGCGCTTTGGGAAGCTTGCGTTTCAAGGTATCCGCGCCCCGAACCGGGTCAACCTCCGCCAACGCGGCACTCACCAACATCGGACCGATGCGCGCCCCCAACCCATTCTCATCAACGCCTATCCGATATTTGAAGGTCACTTTGCAACTTCCCAAACCGGGATTAGCCACCCTGGACGGGCGGAATCAAGGCCACGACGTCGCCGTCCTTCAGCGGAGCCTCGGAACTGGTGAACTCCTCATTCACTGCGAAGCGCACACTGCCCATGAATCCCGCGAGCTCCGGCAACCGTGCTTGAAGCAGCTGGCTCAGGCTTCCCACGGAGGCACCCAGCGGCAGCTCCAGCAACTCTTCGCTTTTCCCCATCAGATCCCGAAGGGCCGCAAAATAAAGCACAGTCAACTGCATCGCGAAGCCTGATTGAACGAGCTAAGCCAGCAGCTCAACTTTGGCCATAGGATAGCCCGCTGGGCGCTGTACCGCGTAAGAAAGCGCCAAAATCTCGACCAGCACCACTCGGTAGACCGCATGCACATCATCCACGTCAATGTCGTGGGCGTGCGCTTCCAATGTGGAATCAATGTGTTCGTGCACGAACTCCAGTAAATGGGGCTGCTCCATCGCGATAATGTCATCACTATCCAGAGCTTCAGCCGGATCCGCCCGACGCAATTCCTCATCCAGCGCTAGGAGCTGCTCGGTGGCGTCGATTTCCTGAGCCTTCACTTCATCGATATGGTGCGAATGGGCCTGTTCGAAAGCCAGCCACACAGCGAGCGTTAGGAAATAGCCCAGAGCTAAGGCCGTTTCGTCGAGCGGCTTATTGAGGCCTTCAGCAACACGGTTGGCTAAGGCTGGCTGCGTACGCTCAAAACGTTCAAAGGCGTCGTCGAGCTGGGTACGTGCGTCCTCGTCGTCTTCACTGAGGCTTTCGCGAACTGACTCCAAGCAGTACGCTTGCACCTTGGCGTAGCCAGGAACGGGACGGATAGCTGAGCGACGGACCCACACCGAAGTAAGGCTAGCACGGGCCAAAGCCTCCGGGGGAAGCGTTAAATACCGTTCAAAAAAGCCAAGCTTGGGTCCCGGCCGCAGGAACGACGAGATCCAGTTGGGATGCTCCGCCACGCCGTTTAGAATTTGAAGGAAAAATGCCAATCAGCCAATCCACGCAGCCCGCAGCATCACAGCCGCACCGGCTGGCCGCGCGTGCAAAGCGCGGGCTCTGGATCGTTCTGCTGGTGCTGTTGCTACCCGGCCTATTCGCGCTCGACCGAGCGCTGCACGACGGACGTATTTTGCGAGGTGTGCGCCTAGGCCCGGTGGTCTTGGCAGGACTCACACCCAAGGAGGCGGCGACTCCAGTTCAAGAATACGCGACGCAATTGGCGCAACGGAAGCTGTTGCTGCGAGTTCAAGATCGCGTCTTGGTGCGCTCGCTAGCTGAGCTTGGAGGACATCCTGCCACCGCCAGTTCGCTCCAACGTGCTTACGCAGAAGGTCGAGCTGGACACCTGGGGAACCAATTCGCTTGGTGGTTGAAGAATTGGTTGCTCAGCGAGAGCACTGCCTTTGGGATCCACTTTGATCGACCCCAAGCGGAACGAGCGCTCGCACAAATCGAGGCGTTCGCACTCGGGACCCACCCTCAGGCGGGTGGAATCATTATTGACGGCAAACGGGCCTTGCCTGTGTATGCGCGCCCGGGGCTGACACTGGATCGGAGTTCCGCCCTGCAGCTGTTAGCGCAGGCAGCGACAGATTCTGAGGATCAAGCTGTCACACTTCCACTCAAGCAAGTCGACTCTTCGATCACGCACTCTCAGGTAGACGCCTTGGTATCCCTGGCGGAGCGCCTGCTTTCGTCGCCGGTCAAGCTCCGCGCAAACCTTCCGAGCGACGCTGGCAGGGAGGCTACCAAGCCTCTTGAGCTCGACTTAGATGCCGTGTTCTTTGGCGCCGCGCTGCGCACTGCGGAGGATCCGAACACTCACGAGCTTCGCCTCACGCTGGATGAAAAGCCCCTAAACGAAAAACTTCGAGAAGCCCGAGAGCTTTTGGAAAGGGCAGCGCAAGACGCGCAATTTGTTGTCAAGAACGCCGACGCAGTCGAGATTCTACCCAGCCAAACCGGCACCCGAATTGACACCGAGAATCTGCTCGCGGCGGCCCTGCGCGCGGCCGAACGAAACGACCGCGCGGGGGAGCTCCCCATCATCCAAAACACGCCACCAAAGCTGACGACTGAGCAGGCACGCACTTTCAACATTCGGCGCATCGTTGGACATTTCACCACGTCCTTCCCGTGCTGCCCGCCTCGCGTACAGAACATTCAGCGCATCGCGCAAATGCTCAACAATACTCTCGTGGCACCGGGGACTACATTTTCTGTGAATGCTGCCGTGGGGCCGCGGACCTTGGCTGCCGGGTTTGTCCCAGCCCCGAGCATCGAAGATGGTGAAATGGTGGACACAGTGGGCGGCGGCGTGAGCCAATTCGCCACCACGCTCTACAATGCTGTCTTTCGTGCGGGCTACGATGTTCTGGCGCATCAGCCGCATAGTTACTACTTCGCACGCTACCCGATGGGACATGAAGCCACACTCTCTTGGCCCAAACCTGATCTCGTGTTTCGCAATGATACGCACGCGGGGCTACTGATTCTGACAACAGTCACTAAGACCAGCGTCAGTGTGCTGTTATTCGGAGATACTGAGGGTCGACGGGTAACCGTCAAGACCTCCGAACGACGCGATATCAAACCACCCGAGGTTCAGCTTCTGGCCGACCCGAGCGTGAGCGTTGACCGAGAGGAAGTCCGGCAAAGTGGCAAAATTGGCTGGGCGGTGGACGCAATCCGGCACGTGGACTTCGCCGATGGCACCGCAAAAGACGAGCGCCGCAAAGTGATCTACAAAGCAGAGTCGAGAATTCTCGCCGTACACCCGTGTCGGATCCCGGAAGGCGAGCCTGGCCACACAGGGGAAGCCTGCCCCCTCCCCGACGAAGAAAAGAACGACGCAGAACAGAACGACGCGGGCACGCCGTCGCAATAATCGAGCGCCGCGGCGTCACGCTCCAACCGTCAGCTCAACGTTGGCGGAGGCCGCGCAACTGCCCCACGGAAACCCAACCGAGCGTCGCCCCCCATTCAACCTCAGCCAAATTTCCGGCTTTCTGGTGTATGTACACGAGCGCACCCTCTGGGATGCCTGCCCCGTGAACTGAAGCGGGGAGAGCCCTCGCGGGAAGACCTGCTGCATCCAGCCAACGCGCTTCGGCAGCGATCACAACTGCAGGTTCCGTTTTCTCTTTCAGCCAGCCCGCCGCGAACGAAAGTGGCGCGGACAGCGCGAAGAGCCCGAGGCCAATACCAATTCCAAGTCCGCTTGCTAGACGCAACTCTGGCCGCTTGAACAGCGTTCGACCCAGCAATCCGGCGCTGAGCAGGAGTGAAGCCGCAACCGCCAACCAATCCCAAACCGCGCGGGGGGCCAAGCCAACGAGCGCCCGACCGAGGCTTGGTCGGGCCGAAACAGGCTCTCCCAGGGGCTTGGCTCGAACGCGCGCCAGCTCTGCCCGCACAGCATTCAGCACCTGCTCGGCCTCAACATCGTCAGGATTCTGCAGCAGCGCCTCCTCCAAGCCAGCTGCCACCTGCCCCAGATCACCGGGGGCAGCTTGGGGGGATTTCGCGCGCAACAAGTAAGCAAGGGCACGATTGTAGCTTAAATTGGGGTCTACCAGGCCACGATCCCCGGCTAGCTCGAACTGCTCCAACGCACGGCTTGGAGCGCTCTCCTGAAGGGCCCCGAGGCCAACGTTCGCAAGATCGCTGGCTTTACCTCCCGTCGCCAATGCAAGCTCCGGTCCTGCAATGATGGTGTTCAAAGCCAGTGCGAGCCCCAACAGGCAGCGCCACACCCCTCTCGAAGTCCGCGCCGCTTGGGATTGCGAACACGCCAAACTCGCCATGTTCAGCTCGCGCTCCTCTGCACTTCCAACGCCCGTGCCAACCAAGCGCCGGTGTCGGCTACGAGCTTCTGGAGCTCCGCTTCCAGGATGCCAAAGCGCACGGTGTCGCCCTGCTCAAGTAACTCAACCGCGCGCGCAGCAAGCTCCGAAGGGAAGCCTTGCGAAGTGAGCTTGCTGGCCAGCTGTCCACGCAGCACAGCCCGCGCTTTCAGGCCCGTCCGATCTTCAAGCGCGAGGAAGACAGCGCGTTCCAGCGCTGAAACGGCGCTCATTGAGCCGTTTTTAGCCAGGTCCCTCGCTTCTTCCAAAGCCACCCGCGCCTGGTACGCGAGCGCGCCCTTCCGCGCGCTCTGACGCGTCGACACCGCAGCTCCGAACTTCCCCAGGAATTGTCCTAAAACCACGAGCGCTGGCCCGAGCAATAGCAATGGATAGAACCAGCGCTGATCCGATGGGGCGGTGGCTGCCCGGAGCGCCTTCTGACCCAACATATCCGCGCGGGGTTTCATGAGTTCGGCAATCCTCTGCAAGGGCGAGGGCGGCGCAGCTGCAGGCAGCGCTGGCTCGGGCGCTCCCGGGCGAGCAACCGCCGCTACGGCTTTTACGAGACCTAAGGCTACGCTCGCAGTTTCGTAACCTGCGGAGGGATTGAAATACGGGTGCGCAATGGCACCCAGATCCAACTCACCTGCCTCGTTAAGCCTAACCACATAACTAAATTTCCGATAACCTGCGAGGGCTCCGTCCTTGGGAGCGATCTCTTCCTTAAGAGTTGGCTGAGAAAACTCCACGCCCTTTTGCTCGGGCAATCGGAGTTCTGAAGGGAAATTCCCCTGTCCTTCGAGCCAGGCCGTGACCGACACCGCGCCACCTACGGGCACTTCACGGGGTGCCACCTCCACCTTCAACTGAAAATGCCCCACGTCGCCCAGCCGATAACCAGGCGGCCTGCCCTTTTTGGGCGGCTCCACCACTTCAATCTCAGCCGGCACACTCTGCCTTTCGACAACCTCTTGTCCACGGCGGGATATGAGAGCCAACTTCATGGTCATCTCGCCAACCTTGAAGCGCCCGGAAGCCAACGGTACTAACAGCAGATCTCGGATCTGAGCCGCGTTGAACAGCTGATTCCCGATGGGCACCCGCCGAATGACCGATTGATCTTTGGTGGCGAGATCGAACGCGAGGAACTCCTTGCGCGTGACGTCGCTGGCACTCACATCATCAAACCCTGGATACGATGTGTACGCGAAAACCTTGAGCGATAGCGCCTGACCCACCACCACCTTGCGCGGCGACACCTTGGCGATCAAGAAGGCCGCGGGATCGGGAGCTCTCGCGACCCGCCATTCTTCAGGCACCGAGCTCGGATCGAGCTCTGGCTCCTCAGCGTCGGGATCAGGAGTCGGCAAACCTCGCAGGCGATTCGATAGAGGTCCAGAACCAAACGGATCAAAGGGGTCAAATCCGAACGGGAAGCCCCGTGCCCCACGCTGAGGCTGCTGACGAGCCGTCCCGGCTGCCACCACTTCAATGCTTTGGGCGTCGTCGGAAAGCCGCCGCCCTTGAATCAGAATGCTGGCCGGCCCAATCGGGTAACGGCCGACTTTCGTGGGGGTGACGCTCCAGGTTGCCGTGACGCCGTAGCTGCGACTCAAGCGCCCGTTGACGATCGAGACTTGTTGTTGCGTGCTCAGATTCGGGCCGGTGGCCACGATTCCGGGCGGCAGCTTCAAAGCTGGGTTTTGCGGCTGTGACGACTCGTCGTCCACAAGCGCTGTGAGCTGGACGACGAACGTTTCGCCCACTTCGACCTGCCGAGCGCTCAACTCGGTGCTCAGACGCTGCGCCAGAGCCACATTTGACACGAAAAGGTACGCAGCCTGCGCGAACAGAACAGTCCAGAGGAGCCGCCAGCTTTTTCGGGAACTCTGGATCACCGATCCTCCGCTGCACTCAACGTCCTACGCACTCGGGCCCGCTTGGCCACTTCTTGTTGGAGCGTCGGCGCTCTTTCCAGCATGTCCAAAACGCGATCGTTCTTGGCTTCGTCGGGTTGTTGGGAGGGCTGAGGTTGCGGCTCGGCGCCCGCATCTTTTGGCTCATTCTTTGCTGAATCTTGTCCGGCGTCGCCAGCATCGGGCGGCCCACTATCCTGTCCAGCGTCGTTGCCGGCATCTTGCCCGGCGTCGCCCGCATCCGGCTCTTGGCTGCCAGAATCGCCCGCATCTTGCCCAGCGTCGCCCGCATCGTCTCCGCCATCATTGCCACCGTCAGCACCTGCATCCGGCGAAGCATCCGGCGGCTCTCGCTCTTCGATTCTTCGGAGCGCAATCGCGCGATTGAAGGCAGCGTCCTGACCGAGTAGATCGCCTGCGTCTGACTGAACGCCTGGCACGATGGCGAGCGCCTTGTCGTAGTGGCGCACAGCGCCACGATAATTTCCGCGCAAAAATTCCAAATTGCCTGAAAGGTAGTGAGCCCGCGCACGGAGCTCGGCTGGTGTTTGTGGATCGAGTGCGATGGCCTGAGCGATCCGCAGCGCACAATCCACCTGCTCGATTCGGTCTTCCGCCGCCTTCTGCTCCGCCGGGCTCGTTCCGGCGTCCTCAGCACCTGCTGCCAAGCCCTCTTCGCCAAATTTCTTTCCGAACTTCTCTGCGAGTTTGAACAGCGCTAACCCAAGATCGAAGCTGGCAAAGGGGCGCTGTTTCACGCTGTCGGGCGTGCCAATCTTGCCCGCCTCACACTTGCCCGTCTTCAGATACTCCACCAGGCTTTGCTGCGCGGCCAACGAATCACCAGCGTCGAGCTTTTCAATGGCATCATCCACGGCAGGCGAGAAGCGGTCGAACCACTTGGAGGGGCTGAGATCGCACGAAGGCGCCAAAACCACCAACATCAGGAGCCCTCCGCCCAGGGTAGCGCGCCCCAGACGCTGCTTCAGCTTGCTCTCGCGACGCTGAGTGCTGTGCACATCCCCTTCGGAATTCGCCAGTTCAGGTACCGCTCGGCGACGCCGTCTGGCCTCCGCAATCAAGGCCTCAACCAGCAGTAAGAAAGCGGCAAAACTCAACGGATAGACGGTCACATCCGCGTAGACTGTTTCTACCTTCTCGCTCAGCTCTTCGGTCATGAGTTTTCTCAACCGCACGCTGATCTCATCAATGCCCATTTTGCCGCGTTGGCTCCGCACGATCGTGCCGCCAGTCGTCTCCGCAATTTTAGCCAATGCAGCCTCACCCTCTGCTGAAAGCGCGGTGGTGATCGGAGCGCCAGACTCGTCCTTGCGAAAGCCCTTCACGCGACCCGCGGAGTCGATCTCCGGGAGCGGCTCCGCAGTGCGACCACCGATCTGCACCACGTGGATGGTAATGCCCTCATTCACCACCGATTGGGCGATCTGCACTGGATCCCCTTCCAGATCTTCACCGTCAGTAATCAGAATGATGATGCGCTTGTGGTTCTTGGAGCGTGGATCGCGAGCTAAGAGATCTCGAGCGGACTCCAAGGCCCGCGCGATGGCCGTGCCTCCAACCGGCATATCGTTGGGAGAAAGCTGACTTAAGAATTGCTTGATCGCCCCACTATCACTCGTCAACGGAAAGCTCATGGGCTCACCCGCGAAGGCGACGGCAGCAAAGCGAGCGCCCGGCAAGGCTTGGATCAGCTGGGCTACTTCGGCCTTGGCACGCTCGATGCGGAAAGGCGGAATATCCTGGGCGAACATGCTCTTCGAATAATCCAGCGTGATCACGACATCCAGGTTCGTGGCCGGAATCACGCGTGTGCCGCGACCGTATTGCGGCTGAGCCAAAGCCACAAACGAAATGGCTACGGCGAGCACCAGTAAGACACCTTTCACGGCACGCCGGGAGCTTGCTGTTGCGGTAAAGAGCTTTTGCACTTGCTCCAGCTTGCCGAAACGTCGGATGCGCTTCGCGTTCAGCAGCCCACCCCAAATTAGAAATAGCGCCACCAAGAGCCCAACGCCCGTGCCAAACAGCCAAATGGGCTCAGCGAATTTCATTTACGGAAACCTCCGAAGCCAAATAGCGCTGAGCAGAGCTTCAAGCGCGATCAAAAGGACGCTGGGCAAGAGGAAATACCG
>Ga0105048_10004703_pt1 | contig 22136 bp, 15 predicted proteins | sample MAT05_FD_78382 | JGI IMG/M metagenome (GOLD analysis project Ga0105048, IMG submission 78382) | Freshwater microbial communities from Lake Fryxell liftoff mats and glacier meltwater in Antarctica - MAT-05 | ecosystem: Environmental > Aquatic > Freshwater > Ice > Liftoff microbial mat | place...
CGTTGGCTCGCGCATCACGATAAAGATCAGCGTCTTTTCGTGCTGGATATCGCCAGTGGGATTGATTTCAAGATTGCGGAGAACCCGTGGGATTCTTTCACTGATATCGCCTGGTCGGCGGATAGTAAGTGGTTCGCCTTCACAGCGAACGCGAGCAACCAGAATCCGCAGGTCAACGTTTACAACGTTAATAGCAAGAGAGCGACTCTCGTAACCACCGATCGATTTGCAAGCTACAGTGCGGCGTGGAGCGCGGATGGTAAGTGGCTTTACTTCCTCTCGGACAGGCAGCTTACGTCATCGGTCGCGTCGCCCTGGGGCTTGATGGCGCCCGAGCCCTACTTTGACCGACGAACGCAGGTGTACGCTGTTTCGTTGATCGCTGGGGAGCGGTGGCCCTTCGTGGCGGATGACGAGTTACACAAGCTGACCGTTGAAGATGAGAAGCGGGATTTGAAGCCAGAAGTAAAACCAGAAGTAAAACCAGAGATTAAGCCAGATGTGAAGCCAGAGGTAAAGCCAGAGGTAAAGCCAGATGTAAAACCAGATATAAAGCCAGAGCTGGACCCCAAGCCGATGCCCGAAGTGGAGCCCCCGCAGACTCCCGTGACCCAGCCTGCGGTTGTGCCAGCCCCATCGCCGGATGCGAAACCGCCAACAGCGATTGCTGCGGGCGGGGCTACCTCACCGGAGAGTGCGGAAAAGAAGGTGGACCCGGCACCAATCAAACCCGTTATCATCGATCTTGAGGGGATCACCGCTCGACTCTTTCAGGTTCCGCTCGCGGCGGGGAACTACTCTTCGCTTACGGTGCAACCTAAGCGGCTCTTACTTTTGAATCGTCCATCGGGCGAAACCAAGAATCAGCTCGTCACTTACCCGATCGCTAATAAAGATCTGGAACTTAAGACCGTGATTCCCGAAGTAGATTCGTACGAGGTGTCGGGTGATGGGAAGTGGCTGCTCGTGCGCAAGACAGGCACTTTGCATGTGCTAGACTCGGGCGCGGGGCCAAACGCACCGCTTGAGAAGACGGCCATCGATCTTTCGGGGTGGAGTTTTCCCATCTCGCCACGGCAGGAATGGCGGCAGATGTTTATAGAGGGCTGGAGGCTGGAGCGAGATTACTTTTGGGATAGTAATATGCACGGGGTGGATTGGAAGGGAATGCTGCAACGTTACCTTCCGCTGGCCGACCGCATCGCAACGCGCACGGAACTCAACGATCTGCTTTCGCAGATGGTTGGCGAACTCTCGGCACTTCATATCTTTGTACGCGGCGGGGATATACGCACGGGCGATACTGATATTGCGCCTGCGGCGTGGGGTGGTGCGCTGGTTCGGGATGAAGCGGCGGGCGGATACCGGATCGAAACAGTGTACTTAAGCGATCCCGACGAGCCGGCGCGGACGTCGCCACTGGCTGCGGCGGGGGTGGGCCTTGCGGTGGGCGATCTGATTTTGCAGGTCAACGGTCGCGATGTGCTGAGCGTTGCGGACCTCTCCATGCTCCTGCGCAACCAGGCGGGGAAGCAGGTGCTGGTTCGAGCGAAGCGAAAAGCTACCGGCGCCATCGGCGAGGTAATTGTGACGCCAATTACCGCCGCGGCGGAAGAAGATTTGCGCTACCACCAATGGCAGTTTACCAGGCGGCTGCGGGTTGATGCGGAATCCGGTAACGATATTGGTTATGTTCATCTGCGGGCGATGGGAACGGAAAATTACACCGAGTTTGCCAAAGGTTTTTACCCCGTCTACCAGCGTAAAGGGCTGATACTGGATGCTCGCAACAACCGGGGCGGCAACATCGATAGTTGGATACTTTCACGGTTGCTGCGGCAGGCGTGGTTCTATTGGTCTCCGGATGTCGGCTCAAGCTATTGGAACATGCAGTTTGCGTTCCGGGGCCATATCGTAGTATTATGTAACGAGCGCACCGCCTCGGATGGTGAGGCCCTGGCGGAAGGCATCCGGAGATTGAAGCTGGGAACGATTATCGGCACGCGAACGTGGGGTGGCAAGATCTGGCTTTCGGCTAATAATTTTCTCGTTGATAACGGAATCGCAACGGCAGCGGAGACGGGGGTATTTGGGCCTGAGGGAGAGTGGCTCATTGAAGGGCATGGAGTGGACCCCGATATCGTGGTTGACAACCTCCCGCACGCGACCTTTAACGGAGCAGATGCTCAGCTTGATGCCGCGATTGCTTATCTTCAGAAGAAGATCGCGGAGCAGCCGGTGGAGGTGCCCGCGGCCCCCAAACGGCCTGACAAATCTTGGCGGCCGAAGTAAGCTGCGGATAGCGGGGGAGGGAGATTGCCCACTCATCGCTTGAAACACCGATTCATTCCGACTTCGTTGAATTTAAGCGAGTGACGTGGGCGCGGATCGAGCCGGGTCTTTTATCGGCCTAGTCGCGGCAAGTGGGCACTCGCTCGCGGCGTCTTTGGTGCCATAACATTTAGAATGGCACCAACGAAGAGAGTCACGCTCTGCACCCTCATCTGTATTACAGCGACGGCACAGGCCCTGGCCCAGGAGACGCGAGAGAGGTTGGCGGAAGCGTCGGTTCCGACTTGGATATTTTTTGCACCAAAGGATGTCAGCAGCTCCCGCTTGGCGCTGCGTGAGCAGAGCCTCGAGCTAGCGGCGCGGGCTCGGCGCGAGTGGCGGCGAACTTCGCCGGGCTTGGTTGATGCTCGTGATCTTCCGTTACGTGCCGCGGATGTCGAACTTGTAAGGGGAATCGCCTCGCTGCGGACCGAGTCGCGTTGGCTTAATGCGGTAAGCGTTTTGGCGAGTAGCCATCAACTTGAGTTGCTGCGTGCGTTGCCGTGCGTCCAATCAACACAACCGGTGCGACGCGGCAAGAGGGCCAGCGAAGCGTGCTTCGTAATCGCTTCGGGCATGTGCGACGATGCTTCATCGCTCGCTGTAAATGATGGGTACGCTTCTCGCGATTTTTATGGTGCTGCCTCCGCGCAGCTTACGCAAATTAACTTGCCTTACCTTCACTCGCGCGGGTTCACCGGCGCGGGTGTGATTGTCGCGGTCTTGGATACTGGCTTTGAGCGCCAACACCGATGCTTCCAGAACCTCGCCAATCCGCTGATGGTGCTCGCGGAGCGAGATTTTATCAACGGCGACTTGTACACCGGGATTCAGCCCGGGGATGACATCAACCAGCATGGGCACGGCACGCTCGTACTCTCGTGCATGGCCGCTTATGATCCTAATATTTACGTTGGTGCCGCCTACAGCGCCACTTATGTTCTGTGCAAGACCGAGGATGTGACGAGCGAAACGATTGTAGAGGAGGATTACTACGCCGCGGCGATCGAGTTTGCCGAGAGCGTGGGGGCGGATGTAACAACTTCATCGCTCGGGTATATTGATTGGTACACGCAGGCGGACCTGGACGGCCGCACCGCCATTACGACCATCGCGTTGAACATTGCGGCGGAGAACGGCGTGCACGCGTGTACCGCCGCGGGCAACGGCGGCAACGACCAGAATCCGATGACCTCTACGCTGATTGCTCCGGCCGACGCATTAAACGTGCTCACCTGCGGTTCGGTAAACTTCGGGGGAGCAAGTTCAGAGTTTTCATCAGATGGTCCGACCGCCGACGGCAGGGTAAAGCCTGAGTTATTAGCACGCGGGGAAGACACCTTCTTTGCTCATCCACATAACGTCACCGATTACGTGACCGGAAGTGGCACCTCGCTCGCGACTCCGCTGCTGGCGGGGGTGGTCGCCTGTCTCACACAAGCTCACCCGGAGTGGACAGTCGGGCAGATGCGTGCCGCGTTACTGACAACCGCCTCAGATTATGTTCAGACTCTCACTACAGATCCGCTGTTTGTTCGCGGGTATGGGATCGTGGATGCAGGTGCGGCATTGCAGTACGGCTGCGCGGCGGACTTTGATGGTAACGGGGGCATTGATGGCGCGGACATCAGTGCTTTTTTTCTGGCGTGGCAGGCCTCCGAACCTCGTGGAGACGTTAACATTGACGGCGGAATCGATGGTTCGGATATCGAAGCATTCTTTATTGTCTGGACTGCCGGGGGATGCTAAGTTGCGCGTGGGCTGGGTTTAGCTCTCAGGAGGCCCCGCGCTTAGCATCTTGGGTGCCAAATGTAAGGAATTTTAAGAAATCTCGCTCATTTTGCTTGCATCTTGCCGTCATATAGCTCATATTAGTCATGGCCGTTTTATTCATCGCCGGTGGCCGGTGCGCGATAACTCGGAATAGCTGCCTTCGCGGCGGCTTTAGCGCGCTGGAGTTGTTTCATCGCGCGATTCTGGTTGTTTTGATTTGAACAGGAAGACCATCATGCACGCTCGACTCTTCTTCCCTCCGCTGATTTCAGCTTTTCTGGCCTGCTGCGCAGGGGCCGTGGTTGTTAACCTAGAGCCGATTCAGGACAACACGCTTTATGAGGATCCATCGGGCTCGCTCAGCAATGGCTCGGGCTCTTATCTTTTTGCTGGCGCGACCATCGCGCTGACCCTCCGCCGCGCGCTGCTCGCATTTGATCTTACATCCATACCGGCGGACGCGACCATAAACAGTGTAACTTTACGTCTTCGTGTCTCTCGCTCGGCGAGTGGCACAGAGGTTTGCACCCTTCACACTGTCTCGCAGATTTGGGGTGAAGGCGCGAGTAACTCAGATACTTCGATGGGGGGCGGCGGGGGCGTAGGTGCTCAAGCAAATGACGCGACGTGGCTCGATCGGTTTTTTGGGAACAATCAGCCTTGGACGACCGCTGGCGGGGATTTCGATCCGATCGCCTCGGCTTCGGCCAACATTATCGGCATTGGGTTCTATAATTTCTCAAGCGCGGCTATGGCGGAGGACGTTGCCCGGTGGCACAACGGGAGCTTGGTGAACGCGGGCTGGATGGTTCGGGGGAATGAAGCTGACAGCGGAACAGCCAAGCGATTTGATTCCTCGGAGAACACGACCCCTGCTCATCGTCCCACGTTGGTCGTGGATTACACGCCCATTCCGGCTCCGGCCTCGCTGCTGCTGGGTCTTGCAGCCTTGGGCCTGAGCGCCGGACGGCGACGCCATCGGTCAGGGTGCCTATCCCGGCGGGTTGGCAGCTACTCGAAGTAATGCGGTGGCGAATAAAGCCATCGCGACAGGTGAATCGAGCGAACTTCGCCAATCTCCTCAGGCTATGAGCACAACTGCCTATTATGAAAATTGTACGGGAACCGTGCCGAATATCGCTCGGATTGCGGTGTGTGACGGTACACTCATATTGTTGCGGAGAGTTGCTATGAGACTCGGAAGCTGCGACAGCGTTAAGCGATCGCTTCTGCGGACGGGAATGGAGAGCCCGCTGCAAAAGAATCGACCTTAGTAGTTTGAGTGCCAGTAAAATGGCCAGTGCGGTAAAGTGAAGAGAGAGTTGAAGTAAAAATTAGGTTGGGTGAACGTCTTGCCGGGCTTGGTTCGTCCTTGCTCACGTGACCGGTACGCGCGCGAAGTATCATCGTCTTGATGAGAATCGCGAGCAGCTGGTCAGTGGTGCGCGGTCGGTCTAATCGCCGGGTGATCTTGTTTTCCAAACCGCGAAAGGGCTTTCCTCGTGACTTCAGCAGAAATACAGACAACCGGTATTACGCAAACATCTGATGTCTTGTCGGATCTCGTACCGATTCACGCGGCGTCCGTCTCTCTACGCGACATGGACAGCGCCTCACCAGCAAAAACACCCGTGACAAGAAACTCCGGCGCTCCGGCCGGGCAGTCGTCCCGACGAGCCTGGCTCGCGTCGATTGCAGGAGTTGGAGCTGTCGTGGCTGCGGCGGCCCGCCCGGTCGCGGCCGCTCCACCGACCAGTTCCATCGGTGACCCCGATCCCTCGGGCGTGATCACTAAGTTAGTTCAGCGTATCACGTTCGGTGCCACCCCGTATGAACTGGGGCTGGCGCGGAGCATCGGCTACGACGCTTATCTTGATCACCAGCTAAGCCCTGATCTCATCGTGGACACCGCGTGCGAAGCGCGCGTGGCGGGGCTCGTGAATCTTCAGAAGATTTACGCCGAGATCTACCAGATCGGCATGTCGTCGATCGTAAACGAGTTAATCGAGAGCACCCTTTTGCGTGCGATCTACAGCCGGCGCCAGTTGCAGGAGAGGGTCGTTGAGTTCTGGACGGATCATTTCAACATTGGCGTGGAGAAAGAAAACTGCTCCTGGCTCAAAGTAATCGATGATCGGGACGTCATCCGCACCAACTGCATGGGGATGTTCAGCGATCTGCTGGCGGGGAGCGCCACCAGCCCGGGGATGCTGGTGTACCTTGATAACCACATCTCCATCTCCAGCAGCCCGAACTTAAATTACGCTCGCGAGCTGATGGAGCTTCACACCATAGGCGTCGACGGGGGCTACACGGAGAACGACGTTGTCAATGTCGCCCGATGTTTTACCGGATGGCAACTCTACCCCAACTCCCACGGTTTCCCGCTCGCGGGCAGCTTCCGCTACAACTCCAGCCAGCACGACAACGGGGCAAAAGTGGTTCTTGGTAATATAATTCCCGCTGGGGGGGGTATTCAGGACGGGCTTACGGTGCTCGCCATCCTCGCCGATCATCCGAGCACCGCGAAGTTCATCGCTACCAAGTTCTGCAAGCGATTCCTTGATTATAACCCATCTTCCGCCTTGGTGAATACGGTTGCCGCGAAGTTTACTGCCACCGGTGGCAACATTCGCGAGACACTCCGCACCGTGTTTGCCGCGGCGCACGTTCAAGCCGCAGAACCTAAGTTTAAGCGGCCGTTCCACCACTTTGTCTCTGCGGCTCGTGCGGCCAACGCTGAGGTGGTCTCCACCAGTTCATTCCGCACGCAGCTACGGGTGGCGGGGCATCTTACTTTCTACTGGACAGCGCCTGATGGGTACCCCGATAATCTGGATTTCTGGTCCGGGCTTGTGCTGCCGCGATGGAACTTTGGCGCACTGCTGCTTAATAACAGCTTCTCGGGCATCACTACCGATGCTGCGGCCTACTTTGCTGGCTTGAATACGGCCGATGCGATGGCGGATCGAATTAACGCGAACATGTTCGGCGGCGAGATGCCTCCGGCAGAACGTAATCGCATCCGGAACTACCTGCTCCCCAACGCTCCTTCGGCAACCAGGCAGAGAGAAGCCATCGGTCTAGCCATCGGCTGCCCCGCTTTCCAATGGTATTAACCGACGCGCCGACCGTGTTTAACGTTACATCAACTTGGCGGCGATGAACATCGCCTCTGTCTCAGACCTTCTGTTACAAACTGCGCTCTGCTGAAATGATCAGAGCGAGAATGGACTTATGGATACCCCCCAAGCACAATGCTGCCCCGAGTATGCACAGCTCTCGCGGCGTGGATTTATGAAGGCTACCGGCACGGCGGCCGCGGTCGTTGCCGCGTCCTCTTGGTTGCCTCGTGTGGCTGTGGCGAACAGCTTTCGCTCCACTCAGCGCGACACGATCATCTGGATTTATCTTCGGGGTGCCGCTGATGGCCTTTCCATCTGCGTGCCGCACGCCGAGGATCGATATTACATTAATAGGCCCAACCTCGCCGTGCCCCGCCCGGGCAGTGGCCTCGCGGGTGCCTGCACCGATCTGGATGGATTCTTCGGCCTGCCTCCTGTGCTCTCCGCACTCCGCCCCGCTTACACCGCAGGTGACTTACTTTTCGTTCAGGCGTGTGGAAGCCCTGATCCGACCCGATCGCACTTTGAAGGGCAACGCTTCATGGAAGTTGGAACGAGCGTCGATCCGTTCATGATTACCGGCTGGCTCGGTCGGCACTTGGCGACAGTTGCACCCTCTAATCCCAATGCTGTCCTTCGCGGCGTTGGCCTTGGAACCGGATTACAACAGTCCTTAGTGGGTGGCTTCGGCACGATCCCAGTGCCCGACCTTGACACATTCGGACTTCTGGGAAGCAGCGGGACGCGTACCGCGCGAACCGCGGCACTCAGTGAAATGTACAGCAGCGTTGGCGATCCTCTTCAAACCACGGCTTCGACGACGCTGGCGACCATCAGCCTTCTTGACAGCATAAACTTTGCGACCTATCAGCCCGCCGGTGGCGCGCAGTACACGGCGACCGAAAAGCTTGGGTATGCCCTGAAGACCTCGGCCGCGTTAATTAAAGCTCAGGTCGGCGTGGAGGCGATCGCGATTGACGTTGATGGTTGGGACACACATTCTGCCCAAGGTAACAACACCGGCACGATGGCGGTCCTCCTGACGCGCGTCGCGGCGGCGCTGAGTGCCTTTCACACCGATATGTCCGCTTCGTCGTCTTCACCGGGTTACATTGTGGCAGTCGTAAGTGAGTTTGGTCGGCGGTTGGCCGAGAACGGCAGCCAAGGCACCGACCATGGCCACGGCAACTGCATGATGCTGATGGGGCAGGCGATCAATGGCGGGCGGGTGCTCACGCGATGGCCCGGCCTGGACGAAGCAAACTTATATCAAGGTTTGGACCTTGAAGTTACCATTGATTACCGCGACGTCCTTAGCGAAGTCATCGACAGGAGGTTGGGCAACACGAACCTTGCCACTGTTTTCCCAGATTACACTCCGAGTTACAAAGGAGTCCTCTCATGACCCCAACTTACTTCTGCCGGGCAACTCTGGCCGCTTCGCTGGCTGGCACTATCGCATCGATAGTTACTTTCGCCTCCGCCGATCCTCTTTTCAGCAACGGTTCTGCCACCCCCGACGTACCGGCCTTGGCGACGGTCACGCGGTCGATCACCGGTGTCGCAGCGCCCGCGAATAGTCAATGGAGCGAAACTACGGGCACGGCTTCTCAGGTGAACCTATTCACCGGCTTTTCGTGCTACCGCGATCCTCTCGAGTTCACCTCGGGCGGCGGCAGCTTTCGCATCGCCGACGACTTTGCGGTTACCAATCCCAACGGCTGGCGGTTGGATTCGCTGACGGTGTATATCTATCAACCCAATTACATTCTCACCGCCCCGCCCATTTCGTCGGCCAACCTTCGGCTCTGGAGCGGGCGTCCTGATCTTGCTGTGAGCCAGGTGCTCACGGGTAATGTTACAACGAACCGGTTGATATCGGCGACTCGTACAGACACTTATCGAATTGCCAACAGTCGGCCGCTTCCGAGCGCGGTTGCACCCGGAACGAGCAAGCGTCTATGGGCCGTCGTGATCGACATGGGCGGACTGACTTTCCCAGAAGGCACCTACTGGCTTGACCTCCAAGTTGTCACGACCTCTCTCGACGCGCAGGCTTTTATTGTTCCAGCCTCTGTCCTTGGTGCGCGCGGTGTGGCTGGGGCCAACGCGATGATCTATTCGCCCGCTGGCTTTACCGGAGAGTGGCAAGCAATCGTCGATCCGGGCAAGCCTTACATCGCGGATGATGTTTCGCAAGAGATTGCCTTCATCATCGATGGCAACTCAAGCGGCGTCCTCTGCCCCGCAGATTACAACTTGGATGGCGGCGTGGATGGTTCTGATGTCGGCGATTTCTTCAGCGACTGGAGCAACGCAGTGCCGTCTGCGGATGTAAACGCCGATGGCGGTATTGACGGGTCGGACGTCTCGGACTTCTTTGAAGCATGGTCAAATGGCGGCTGTTAATCTGCTGACTTAAAGCGCCGCTTTCGCGGGCGCGGCCTACCTAACTCTCTGGGCGGAACTCAAGCTCTGGTCAGGTTTTCCTGCCCGATCATTACATCAAGTGCCTGAGCTACTTGATCGATCTCTCGCTTCGTGAGATCGTTATAAAATGGAAGGGCGAAAGTTCGCTGGGCAACACTCTCAGCGATGGGGAACATGCCGGGCGCGAACCCAAATCGGGTCTGGTAGAAGGGCTGCAAATGAATGCACGGGAAGTAGTCGCTGGTGCCGATCTCCTGGCGCCGAAGCCCGCGCATCACCCGGTCGCGCTCTTCGATGGTGTAGGACGGGGCCAGCCGCACCACGAAGACAAACCACGACATAGTCGTTCCCTCGCGGATAGTTGGTAAAATGAGATGCGAGTTGCCGCCTAGCCGCTCGAAGTAAGCATTCGCTACGCTCTGGCGCTTAAGCAGGATCTCATCCAGGCGGCGCATTTGACCCACGCCCAGCGCCGCATTGATCTCCGACATCCGGAAGTTGTACCCCATCCGCTCGTGCCGAAGCCAGCTGCCCACGGGCGTCCCGCCCACGCTGGGTTCCATTACAGTTGAGGAGACCGGGTTGGTCGTGGTGGTCATCCAAAGCGGCAGGGGCCTGCCTTGGTTTCGCAGACTTTTGCACATCTCGGCGATGCGGACATCGTCGGTAACAATCATCCCTCCTTCGCCGGTTGTAATTTGTTTATTAGGATAAAAACCGAAGACCCCCACCTTTCCAAAGTGCCCCGCCTTGACGCCCAGATGCGATGCGCCGAGTGCTTCGCAACAGTCCTCTACAAGGGGCAGGCCGTGCTCCGCGGCGATCTTGGCATAAGCATCCATGTGCGCCGGATTGCCGAAGGTCTCGACCGCCAGGATAGCTTTGGTACGAGGCGTGATTGCCCGCTCAACTTTGGCGGGGTCCATGTTCAGGGTGACGGGGTCAATGTCGACGAAGACCGGTGTGGCCCCCACCATTAGAATGCAGTTGGCCGACGCAACAAAGCTAAACGGCGTCGTGATGACCTCATCCCCGGGCCCTATGCCCAGCGATTCGAGCACCAGTTGCAGCCCGCTCGTACCACTATTTACCGCCACGCCGTAGCGGCAATCGCTGCGGGCGGCGACCAACCTTTCAAACTCCTCGACCATTGGCCCGATTGAGAGCCGCCCTGATCGAAGCGTGCGGATCACCAACTGCTCTTCCAAGTCGGTTATATCGGGACGGGAAAGCGGAATCTCGGTGACGGCCATAGATCAAAGTATCGGATTATGGGCTGCGCCGGGCGCAGTCTAAAGAGGCGACATCTTCCTCGGAAGGCTGCCGTGCGGCACGAGCGTGTTCCTTGACCGAAAGTTCCTCCGGACACAGCGGACATCCGGAGCCCTGAAATCATTCGGCTTACCTGACCGAACGCTCACGGCGCGCTTGTTGGCTAACATATTACAAACATAGCGATTAGCTTGCGCCTGTTTGGGGGGGTGCGACCGCCTTGACCTCAGGCTGATCCCTCACCATCCCCACGACCTCGTCGCTCCCAGCTTGGCTGACCACCTTTAACAAAATATCCCCAGAGCATGTACGCTCTGCTCCTCTAGCTTGCCGGAGCCCGGCGTCGCTTCTTTGGTCGGAGATTATAATATATTACGTTTCAATCGTGCTCACCTCGGCGATGAGCGGATTTGTAGCTGTGAGGTCCGGGGGGCGGGTAGGGAGGTCCGTCCGCGCTCCGCAGATAGCAATGGTTTTCACGACGCGGAGGGTGACAACTTCTTCGTTTCCTCCCCGGGGAGCGTGCCGCGACTTGGTGTGAATCCTTCCGTCTGGATTCGTACTAGTTCTGCATAGCGTCCACTCTTCTCCATCAGCTCGGCGTGAGTACCGACCTCGACCATCTGCCCCGAATCCAGCACAACGATGCGGTCAGCATTTCGGATCGTGCTCAACCGGTGAGCAATTACAAAGCAGGTGCGTCCGCGCATGAGGTCAAAGAGCGAACCTTGGATTAGCGCCTCGCTTTCACTATCTAGATTGCTGGTGGCTTCATCAAGAATTAGGATTCTCGGGTCGGCCAAGATCGCGCGTGCGATGGCAACGCGCTGCTTCTGGCCGCCGCTCAGCCGCACGCCGCGTTCGCCGATCAGGGTACTGTAACCGCGTTCAAGTTCAGTGATAAAACCGTGCGCATTGGCCGCCATCGCCGCGTCCATGATCATCCGCGCGGTGGCATCCCTGCGGGAATAAGCGATGTTTTCTGCCACACTCCCATCGAATAGGAAGACATCCTGATCTACGATTCCAAGCAGGGTACGGTAAGTCCGCACGTCGATGGCGCGGAGGTCGATGCCGTCGATATATATGTGTCCCCGGGTGGGGTCATAGAAGCGTGCGATTAAGTTGCAGAGCGTTGTCTTTCCGCTGCCGCTGGGCCCAACCAAGGCAATTGTCTCACCCGCCGCGACGTTCAATGTAATTTCTCGAAGCACAGGGTCGCCCTCGCCCACCCCCTCGCTCTCCTGGTCTTGGGTCGGGTCACGCCGCGGCGGGGCGGGCCGGGGATATCCGAAGCTGACATCAACGATGTCGATACGGCCCAGGGTCTGCTCTTTAGTTACAGTGAGCAGCCCATCGGCGCTCGCTCCGACCGCGCCGCTGAACTCAAGAGGCTCTTCCAGCAAATCGAGCACGCGATCGAGCGCGGCCAGGTTGGTCTGCACCGAAGCTGCGGAGCTAGTGAGCGACTCGATCGGCCCTAGCAGCATGAGCAGATATGTGCTGAACATCATGAGGTCACCGATGGTTAAGTTACCCTTGAGCACCTGGCTTCCACCATATATTAAAACGCCCGCGCTACCTGCGGGGATAAGCACCGACCAGATAATCTCCAGCACCCGCGACCACCACCAGGTAAGAACCTCGATACGCACCATGAAGTGCTGGCCTGTGGTAAACCGTGTGCTTTCGCTGCGTTCTCGCGAAAAACCTCGAACGACGCGCATTCCCCCAAACGCCTCGGTCGTCGCCGCGTCCACCCGCTGGCGCACCATCTTCTGATCGCGAAAGAAAGGGCGAATCTTGGAGATCCAGGTGCGGTGTGTAAACCAGACCAGAGGAATTATTGCGAGGCCCGCCGCGAGCATGCGCACATCAACATAAGCCAATATAAGCAGTGTGCCGACCAACTGAACAATGGCGCGCCAAGGATTGTAAATAACCGTGAAAAGCAGGTCGCCCGCGGTGCCTGCATCCTCGCGCAGCAAGCTTGACATGCCACCGCTCTTGTAATGATGAACTCGATGGAGCGGAAGACGCACCGCGTGATCAAAGGCAATACGCCGCATGTTGGTCTGGATGCGCTTGGTGATTCGGGTAAACTGCCAACGCCCAACGGTCCCGACCATCGTACCGAAGAACGCTAAACCGATCATCGTGCCGCCCAGCCACCAGAGCATGCCGACCGGAGATCCGCTCATCCGTTCAACAATCCAGAGCGGGGTTCCCTCCGGCAAGGGATTCTGCATTATAATATAATCAATGGCGATCTTCGTGCTCGCGGGGATGAAGAGCCCGGTACACGCCACCACACTCACAGTAAACAACCCGAGCGTAAGCCACCCCCGATGCCCGCGCGTGAAGGTCCAGAACGCCGCGAAGAGTCGTAGAAAGGTCCGCCCGCGTTTATTCTTATCAATCTTCGCGGAGGCATCCGCGCCGCCCCGCGTCGACCAGGTCGCATCCTCTTTACGCTTGAGCCGATAGTCGTCGTACCGCTCTTTACTGCTTTGTTGTCCGAGCATGTCGCCTTTGCTGTTAAGTTGCCCCCCGCCGCGAGAGCTCACTCAGTATCATCGTATTCGAACGAGCGGCGCAGCGCCATTTTGGGCCTACGCATCGCAATGTTTACAATTAAACCCGTCATCATCCACACGGCCACAAGGCTAGAACCCCCGTGACTTACATACGGCAATGTAATTCCTATGATCGGCACGATCCCCAGATTCATCCCCGCGTTGATCACCACCTGAGCGACAATAAACCCCGTCAGGCCGACGCACACCAGCCTCCCGAAGGGTTCGCGGCAGATCACCGCCGTCGTGAGAGCCCCCGCGACCCACAACCCGTACAAGGCGATGGTAAACAACCCCCCAAGCAGCCCGAACCGATTGACAATGACCGAAAAGATCATGTCCGTTTTGCGCTCCGGGAGCGCGTTGAAATATAATAACGTCCGGGTGGATTCATCGCTGTTCCCCGCCAGACCGCCAGCCCCGGCCATCCGTTGGCTGGTCACACTCTGCATGTTCATGTCTTGATCGGCGCTTGTGTCGCCCTTCATCTGCAACATAAGCCCATCAATCCGGGCTCGCTGGTGCGGCTTGAGCACGAGATACGCTGCGGGTGCGGCGGCCATAGCCAATGCCACCACAAGGATTAAGTGTTTGAGCTTAGCGCCCGCTGCCACCAACACGCCAAATAGCACCGGCAGGAAGAGCAATACTGTGCCCAAGTCGGGCTGGAGCATGATCAAGCCCACAGGAATGGCGGTGATAATCGCCGGGGGGAGCAGGCCCGCAAATGTCCTGTGGTTTTTGCTGAAGCGCAGGTACCACGCGAGCACCAAAACATAAGCGATTTTGGCCATCTCCGAGGGCTGGAAGTCTGACACGCCCAGATCAATCCATGCCCTCGCGCCGTTACGCGGACGCACTATCGAGAGAGGTACCCCAGGAATTATTAAAAAAAGCAATAAAACAACCGCGATCCCCAGCAACCCCCATGAAATATACCCCATCGCTCTGTAATGCGGCCAAAGCACGAAAAGCATCGCTCCGAGCCCAACGGCCAAATAAGCAAGCTGTCGCCCCGCCGAGTAGCTCAACCCGAACACGCCCCCGGCAGCTGCGGATTCGGTTGACCGAACCCCCACCGCCATCCCCATCCCCACCCCTTCCCCCACTTCTGCCTCCGATGAAGGAATCGAGCTTTGGCTACTAAACGCAGGACTTGGCGTCCGAGACTCGGCCACGTCGATGGCATAAATGCCCATTAACGATAAAACAAGCGAGGCAACCACGGTGGGAAGTGCAGACCATGCGCGCGCGAGTCCTGACGCCGCGTTCATGGCGCGACGAACAAGAGTCGGACCGGTATTGGTAAAGGCAAACGCCATCCTTGGCCGAGGAAACTGTACGCTTGCGCGAAGAGTTTCCGATATGCTCGTCGATTGTTTAATATTCCACACCATGACCTCCTTCCCAAATATCCCCTTCGATTCTGCCCTCGACATCGATGAGCTCGCCTTGGACACAGGGGGAACGATCTTGGTTGGGAGCGATCGCGGCCCATCGGTGCCCACGGGCGCGCGTCGGCCCGCTAAACCGCCGGCGGTTTGCACAGATTCTCGCGACGTAGCACGGGGCGGCGTCTTCTTCGCGCTCAAAGGCGAGAAGACCGACGGTCACCGGTACTTAGCTCAGGTTTGCGAGCACCACCCCGCAGCCATTGTGATCCACGACCGCGCAGCGCTGGCCTCACTCACGGATTGCCAACGGGGCGACATTGCGATCATTTTCGTAACCAATACCGGCGCTGCCTTGCTTTCGTACGCTGCTGCATATCGCCGACGCCTTTGCGCTGAAGTCTTCGCGGTCGGTGGGAGCAACGGCAAGACCACAACCTGCCGACTGCTCAGCTCAATCTTAAGTTCGGGGTTTCGCGGGAACGCGAGCAGGAAGAGTTATAACAACTCGGTTGGAGTTCCGCTTACGATTTTGGCAACGCCTCCTGACTCAGAGTATCTCATCTGCGAGGTAGGCACCAACGCCAAGGGTGAGATCGCGCCGCTTATCAAAACCGTTGCGCCAACGTGCTCGGTCATCACCAGCATTGGGCGCGAACACCTCGAAGGCTTCGGGACGCTGGAGGGTGTGATTGAGGAAGAACTTATGATGCTCGTGACGGGCGTGGAGGCTGTGATACCCGCTGATGAGCCATCACTGGTGCCGCTGGCCGTCCGAAAAGTTGGCAGTAGAAATAAAATTACAACGTTTGGGTTCGCGCCGAGCGCCGATGCTCGGATAATCGACTGTGAGACATCGCTCGATGAGACCCGGTTTTCACTTGTTACCGCCAAGAGCACCTCGCGATTCAGCGTGCCCCTGCCCGGCAAGCACAATGCATCCAACGCCGCCGCGGCGATCATCGCAGGACGCAGACTGGGGCTTCATGACTCCACCATCGCCGCTGCGTTGGCCCGCGCTATTGCTCCGGATATGCGGATGCAACAAGTGTCCATTGCCGGCATTCACTTCATCAACGATGCTTATAACGCCAACCCTGATTCTGCCTTGGCGGCCATCACAACTTTCGCGAGCATATTCGGGCCCACGTCCGGTCGCCGATCAGCCGACGCTGCGGACATGCGGGCGGGTGGCCGGCGGGTCTTAATCTTTGGAGACATGCTTGAACTCGGCGATCTTGCCCAAGGGTTGCATGACGAGGTTATCGCGGCTGCGATCGCCGCGTCGTGCTTTGAGCTCTTGGTTCTTGTCGGTGAACACGCCAGTCGCTCTGTCATTAATCTCGACATCGCTAGATTAAATCAGTTAGCAGTTACATTCCCTGATGCACAGGCAGCCGCGGCGGCCGTCCACAGCATTCTGAAACCCGGCGATAACGTACTACTGAAGGGTTCCCGCGGCACGGGCATAGAAAAGATTCTTAAGCCGTTTGAGTTGATGCAGGCAGAGAGAGCGGACGGATGAGCATGCGAACGTTTCGCGGGCGAGCTTTGGTTGTCCTCCCGCCAGGTTTGACGCCAGAAGGTCCGCTACGCTTCACTATGCAGCCGCTCGTCGAACTTCGCCCGCGCACGGCCAAGAGCAATACCAATGGCTCGCTCTTCGCCCCACTGCCGCAACCTGAAGGCCATGTGCCGACACGATGGAGAATAGTAACGTTACGCATCCAGTTGTCTCGGCTGCTACTTATCAGCTGCGCCTCCGGCCAGTTGCTCGCTTGCGGCCCCACGATTCGCCCAAGCTTTGATTCCCCCGAGCCCGCCGCGCGAAACGCGGCGATTGTGCGGGCTGCCAGCAACCGTGACAAGCGCGCTACTCCTGAGCTGATTCGGCTGCTCAGCAGCGACGATCCGGCCACCCGGCTGCTCTCCATCGCTGCGCTTGAACGTATCAACGCGACGACGCACGGATACAACTACACCGATTCAGAGCAGCAGCGTAATGATTCCATCAAGCGATGGCTTGAGCACTACCCCCCCAACGCTTCCAGTTCCTCACGCGATACCCTCAAAGTGCCCGCTGCCTCGTCCCCGCTCAAGTAATATCGTCTTGTGTGAGCTCGCCGCCGAAACCACCAGCTTAAGCATGACAACCGCTGTAACTTCACGACAGTCCGATCGGCCCGACATAAGGGTACAACTGCTGAGTAATCCAGCGTATCTGTGCGCGGTTCGGGAACTCGTGGGCTTGGTCGCCAAGCGCAGCGGCTTTCCCGATAGTCACGCCGCCCGCATAGTGCTTGCCGTCGACGAGGCCCTCGCGAATGTGATGAATCACGGTTACGAGAAGCGATCAGACGGCCTGATTGATGTCGCGATCCACAAAGATACCGACCCTGCCACAGGAGCCCTCGCGGCACTCCGTATCGTAATTGAAGATGAGGGGAAGCAGACGGACCCCGCGAAGATCAAGAGCCGCGACCTTGACGATATCCGCCCTGGCGGATTGGGGGTTCACATCATCAAAGAGGTCATGGACTCGGTCCAGTACCAGATGCGGCCTTCGGTGGGCATGAGGCTTACGATGGTGAAAAGACTGCCCCCGCCGACGCAAGTACCGCCCGTTGCTCCCGCAGGCACCTGCGGCTGCACAACCTCCTCTACCCTTCTTCCGTTAATCCCTCCACTCCTTTGAACGCTTCCACGCTGCTCAAGCCTCGAAAATAAGTTGCCTGATTCTCTGACCATGCGTTGTCTCGCAAGCTCCACCTCCCATCCCCCACCATCATCCCGAACAATTCATAAGGAGCCACGCTTGGCTGACAAAGGCCCACTACAGATGAAGTTTGAACTCCGTGAGGACTCGGTAATACTCTCACCCGAGGGCGAAGTGGGATATCACGAGGCTCCCGCGCTCCGCACCGCGCTACGCGAGGCCTTAGACCGCAAACCTGGCCGCCTAATAGTTAATCTTGCGGGGGTGGGATATATGGCAACACCCGGGCTTGCAACGCTCATCGAAGCATTGCAGATCTCCAAGCGAACGCAGATACCCCTCGTCCTGTGCGGACTCACCGACCGAGTTCGCGGCATCTTTGAAATCGCACGACTGCAAACGGTCTTCAAGATTGTCGCAGATCTCCCCTCCGCCACAACGTAAATTATTATCAACGTTCACCTCCGCGCGTGCAACCAACGCTCATAAAACTCCTCCTGCTGCCGATCGACGCTTTGGGCACCATCACCCTCAGCGGCCTGCGCCAATTGGGCGCGGGAACCTGGCTCGCCGTTGACACAGTCTCGTGGCTTGTGAAGGGCGTCTTCTCACCCTCTGTGCGGCTAGGGGTTGGGGGGATCGTCGCGCAGATGGTTCGCGTGGGCGTGCGATCCGTGTTTATTGTCTCGCTCGTCTCCGCTTGCGTTGGGCTTATTCTCGCGTTGCAGCTCGCCCCGCCGTTGGAGGAGTTTGGCCAGAAAGAGGGCGTCGCGAATATCGTGAGCATCGCCATTCTGCGCGAGCTCGGCCCGCTCATCGGCTCCATTGTCCTCACCGGGTTCGCCGGAGCATCAATCGCGGCGGAGCTTGGAACAATGGTGGTAAGCGAAGAGATCGAAGCGCTCGAGGCGCTCGGGCTTGATCCGACTCGATTTCTGGTCGTGCCGCGGGTAGTCGCATCGGTGGTGAGCATGACGATTCTGGCCATCATCGCCGACGTTGTGGCTATCGCTTCGGCGTTACTCATTTCTGCTACGGTGCTCGAAATTCCCTATTCCACCTTTCTGACCAACGTGCTTGCGCAAGCCAAGTTCGTCGATTTCGCGACCGGCATTGCCAAGGCCACCGTCTTTGGACTTCTCATCGGCCTGATCGCATGCATCAACGGCCTCTCCGTAGAGGGTGGCGCGGCGGGCGTCGGCAAAGCGACGACGAACACGGTCGTGCAATCGGTCGTAGCCATCGTGATCGCAGATTTAGCCTTCACCGCGGTTTTCTTCGCCCTTCGGCTTGTCTAATGACCGAGCTTGTGTAACAAAAGAGGTAGCTCGTGCCCTCCCGTGTGCCTACTTAGCCACCCGGCCAACGGCGCTGACCGCCTCCCTACCCTCCGCACGAAATGACAGCAACAATCGAAAAGAAAAAAGCGGCCAACGAATGGGCCGATTCGGTCAAGGGCATCATTGTTGCATTTACATTTGCGCTCGTGTTTCGTGCCTTTGTAATCGAGGGGTTTGAAATCCCAACTGGTTCAATGGCTCCCACGCTCATGGGCCAGCACACACTCATTACCAGCCCCGCCACCGGTTACACCTGGCCCGCAGGGCCCGCTCCGAACAGTTATGCTGGCCCCGACCGCGCCCCCAGCCGCAAGCAGAGTTATCGCACCGTTGATCCCATGTCGGGCGCGGAGTACACCGCACGCGATCAGCCCCTCCGGGCTGGCGACATGGTTTTCATTCTCAAGTATCTCTTCCCGCTCTTCACCCCATCGCGTTACGACGTCGTGGTCTTCAAAAACCCGCGCGACCCTTCGATGAACTACATCAAGCGGCTTATAGGGTTGGGCCCCGAGGAACTAGCGATCGTCGATGGCGATGTCTTCTCCCGTCCTATCGTGAGCGGCTCGGCGCCCGCTGCGGGAGAAAGCACGTGGTCGATGCCAGGGTGGAAAGTCACACGTAAGCCCGAATCAGTGCAGCGAACGATGTGGCAACCTGTTTTTGACACGGCGTTCACGCCGCTTACGAGCGCGAAAGATGGTCGCATTTGGTTTCGTTCACCCTGGAAGCCGCAAAAGCCTTCGGACTGGACAATAACCGACACCGCTCAATACGCGCACAAAGCCGCCTCGCCCGCCACACTCTCGTGGGACAACACCGTCCGGGCCATCAGCGACTATTATGCTTACAATCTCGACTTCCCCGAGGACATCAAGCGCACTCTGAGTATTCCGCTCCCCAACGGATGCTATCCCGTCTCTGATGTCCGAGTCCGCGTGGGCTATCAGCCCGGCGCCGAAGCCGCGGGAAAACCACTTTCACTCACGCTGGCGGCCCGCGCGCACCAGTTCCGCTGGTCGGTTGCTGACAACATCGCGACAATTGAAATGCGCCCAGCCGCGCCCGCTGACTCACCCTGGGAGTTATTAAGTAAATCCGAGTCGTCGGCACCTTTGAAGTTCGTGGCGGGGGTCACCACCGATCTTGAGTTCTGGCACACCGATCAGTCGCTGAGCATCTTTGTCAATGGTAAGCTCGTTGCATCGGGCGAGTATAACTGGACCCTCGACCAACGACTTACGTTTAGCATGGGCCTTACGGTGAACGAGGTGGTCAACACCCCCGTTAACCTTCTCACGAACTACCCACGCTATTCAAGGCCCGGTGTGGCCATTAATGTCCCCGGCGTGTGCCAGTTTAGTTATATTTCCCTCGACCGCGATATTCACTATCAGGCCGCCGACTACCCAAGCAGGAACGACGCGACCCCCAGCTCCGCCCCCGGCCCCCATTCCCGCAGCGGCCAGCCCGCTGCGGCGACCCACCCGCGTCAGCCTATTTTTCTCAATGAAGGCGAGTACTTCATGTGCGGGGACAACAGTCCTTCCAGCCTTGATGCCAGGCTCTGGGATGCCCCGTTCGCCTGGGTGGGCCAGGATGATAATAAAACCGGAGTGATCGGTCGCGATGCGCTCATCGGGCACGCATTTGTTGTTTACTTTCCTGGCGCATACTGGCGCACCGGTCCGATACCCGTCCCCGATGCGGGGCGCGTGCGGCTGATCCGCTGATGTCTCTCTGAATAGCCACGCCTTTACGCACAGACGCCGATCTACCTAGCTGCTGAGCAGCCGCGTCATCACCGCCATGCGCACCAGCACCCCGTTCCACACTTGTCGTAATATTACACTTCGTGGCCCGTCCGCCACCGGCCCATCAACCTCGATGCCCCGATTCATCGGCCCCGGGTGCATCACAATCGCCCCCTTCTTCATTCTCGCGGCTCGCGACTCTAGTAACGCGTATCGCTCTCGGTACTCTCGCACCGATGCGATGCCAGGCGTCTTGTTACCTTCAGTCTTCGCGCCAGCGCTGCTCCCGCCGCTCTCAGCGCGCTCGAACTGAATGCGCAGCATCATCAAGGCGTCCGCGCGTTCCACGATGCTGTCCATATCGCGGTCGATCTGCGCCCCCAGCGACTTGACCGACGCCGGGACCATCGAAGTTGGCCCCACGCAAACGACCGTCGCCCCCAGCGTCGTAAGCCCGGCGATCGCGGACCTCGCTACCCGCGAACTTATAACATCACCGACGATTGCAATAGTCAGGCCGCTCAGGTTAAACGATGCTAAACAATCGTAATGCTCCGCGATCGTAAATATATCCAGAAGCCCCTGCGTAGGATGCTCGTGCTTGCCGTCTCCCGCGTTGATCACCGGGCAAGCGACGTTAAGCGAAATGCTGTGCGCCACACCCGACTGCTTCGATCGCACCACTAACGCGGCGACACCCATCGCTTCCACTGTCCGCGCGGTATCGATGAGCGTTTCGCCCTTATTGACGCTACTCGCAGCGCTGATCAGATCAGCCGCATCTCCACCCAGCCGCTTGGCCGCGATGCTAAATGAAGTCCGCGTCCGGGTGGAATCTTCGAAGAAGAGGTTCGCCACTACCCGGCCCTTCAGCGTCCCCGAATCGGCGGTTCCTTCCCACCCGCGAGAGTGGTTTGACTTATGCTCTCCAGCCAGCTCGGCGGTGAGATGTAAGTATTCTAGAAGCTCGGATCTAGGCATCCCCTGCAGGCCGAGCAGGTGCAAAGGCCCGGGCGTCGCGTTATCCCAGCCTGGTTTTTCGCTTACGTTCGGGAGCGGACGACCCCGCCCGGTGATCCTCACGCCCTCCGCGTTGCCCACGTCCCCCAACTCGCTTGGCCCCTTGGGGCCAGACGCCTTGCTTACCTTGGAACTTTTGCTCAAGATTCTCTCGCCCCGTTTGGCCATAACCTGCGTCCTTGCGCTCCCCATTCATTCCGCGTTTCGCCACCCGCGTCGATCACCCTCGCCGATTGCTTCATAACGGCAATCACTCAAAGTAACTCTTGCGATCAATCGTTCAACGCACTGATCGCTTTACCTCTCTTCACCTACCCAGCAGAGCGATCGAAGTCTCTGCGTGACCAGTGCCACACCGCCCTGAAGTTCGCTCTCAGCAGGCACCACCACCTCTCGGCGGGCACCCCA
>Ga0105048_10004705_pt1 | contig 22133 bp, 21 predicted proteins | sample MAT05_FD_78382 | JGI IMG/M metagenome (GOLD analysis project Ga0105048, IMG submission 78382) | Freshwater microbial communities from Lake Fryxell liftoff mats and glacier meltwater in Antarctica - MAT-05 | ecosystem: Environmental > Aquatic > Freshwater > Ice > Liftoff microbial mat | place...
AGGCATTGCGGGTGCTCCGCCATGAAACGCTGGAATTGCGGTCGCGACAGCTTCTTGCGGAACCGGACCGAACCGTGGCCGCGCCGTGCAGTTGGACCACATTCTTTGCAAGGTCGACGCCGATGCTGATTTCCTTCATGGATGCCCTCTCGTTTCTCTTGTGACTTCAACATCACAAGCTTGACGCATTGCGACGCCGTTGGGGAGAGAGCGGCATCCACCCCATCTCTGGGGCGAGGGTTGTCGTTTTTATTACAGCGGCTTACAGGTTCGAATCCCATCTGAGGCGAACGCGACTGATATCCAAACACGGGCAGCCTGCCCAATTTTGCCTTCATGATCGACGGTCCGCCAGGGATAGGGCCGCCCGCCGTAGATCTTCACGAAGACCTCATCCAGGTGCCAGCGCCAGTGGCTCGACCGCAACCCCGAAACCCGGCGTTTTCGGATTTCCGCGGCAAACATCGGGCCGAATCTATTCCGCCAGAACCGCACCGTTTCGTGAAAAATAGCGATCCCGCGTTCGTGCAGCAGATCCTCGACGTTCCGAAGCGACAATGGAAACCGGATGTACATCATAACCGCCAGGCGGATGATCTCCGGGCTCCTTTTGAAGTACCGGAAAGGGGAGAGTTGGGTCGTGACCGGCGGCAAGCCCGACGCCTGCATCGGCTCAAGCGATGTTCCTTTGACAGAGACGGCATTCGCCCCGAGAATGTCGGCCTCTCAGAGGCGGCACGCCCCGGCACCATTCCGGCGACGGTCGACGTGATGGAACTGACCGGGCCGGAAAAGCTCGTCTCACTGCGCACCGGCGCGGGCCCCTTGACGGCCAGCCTTGCGCCAAGCGTCACAGTTCACGCGGGCATGGCCTTCCACGTAGTGCTCGACGCGCCCAAGATTGTGCTTTTCAACAGCCAGACCCGTCTGCGGATTGATGGGTGTGCAAGCTGAACCGGCGCGGATGACCCGATCTAGCGCTTCAATTCCGCGATCACCTTGTCGGCCAGCGCATCAATCGCCTGCCCGGTGGCCGTGGCCACCGCGGCGGGCGTACTCTCGGCCATCGGCACGTTGATCGAGAACCGGCGCAACCTCTCGCGCAGGGCGCCACTCGGGGAGGACAGCGCAAACTGGCCATACATCAGGAACGTGCCATCGGCGCGCGCCGTCATCTGCTCGATGCGCACCGACAGCTCCGCCGCAGGCTCTTCGGTCAGCGGCCAAGGCTCCACTGCCACGGTTGCCGATGATTTCACGTCGAGACTGCGCGCCAGTGCAGCCGTCACCGCGCGGGGCGGATCGTCGGCCCAGATCGCCTTTGGCGCAGGCCGCAGCGCGCCCTTCGCGTCTGCAAGCACGATCTCCGACGCTGAGGCATACGCGGGCAGCGACACATCCCGCACTTCAATTGTATCAACACCTAGCCGAGCTTCGGCGGCACTGGTGCCCGGGGCAATCACAAAACGCTCTTTCTTGTCGCCGCAGCCGACAAGAAAAAGGACTATGAGGAAAAGGCTGAGGGAGAGTTTCAATTCAGCGTCCGATCAACAGGGAATTGGGATTTCGTTCAATGGTTCTGGCCAGTTGCGATACCGCTTTGGCAGTGGCCTGAAGCTCACGCAGCAGGCTGAGCGTTTCGCGGTTGAAACTGGATTGCTCACCATATCCGTCGACCAGACTGTTGGCCTTGTCAACCAGCCCCTGAAGTTCAGCTGTCAGCTTAGGCAAGTCTTCGGCGGCGGTCGCCACAGATTTCGCAGCCGTATTGGCCGAAGACAGCGCCGCATTCACGTTGCTGACAGCACCACCTTCGCGCAATTCTTTCAGGGCCGCCTGAATTTCTGCCAGAGCATTGGAAAGATCGCCCGGCAGGGCGCGTGTGGCGGGCGAGCCGATCAGAGCATCCGCACTGGCCAGCAAGGCGGTGGTCTTGTCGACAAGGTCTTCCGTCTTCAGCGCCTTTGCCTTGGCCGCCAAATCGCGCAGATCATTGACCAGCTTCGGGAAATCCTGCGAGGTGACGGCGACATTGGCCGCGATTTTTTCGGCGCTTTCCAGGACACGCGCCAGTTTCTCCACCGCGCCACGATTCTGCAGATCGGCAACCACGCTGCGCAGATCGGCAATCGCGCCGCGCAATTCGGTCGGCAGGGCCTGCGTGTCATCCTTGTTCAAGAACGCGCGGCCATCCTCCAATAGTTTGGCGAGCGCCCCCGGCACTTCCTGGGTGCCTTTTGACGATGCGATCCCCTCGATCGACGCCATCAGGGAAATCGCCTGCTGCATCACCTCCTCGATGGGCAGCGCGTTCACCCGTTGCAACACACCCTCCGCCGTCGCGGTGAAGTTGGGCAGATCTGACGGAACGTTCGGAAGGATGGGAATATCATTCTCGCCTTCCACGATTTCGGCGGGCGCGACGTCCGTCAGTTCGACAAGTTCGACCTTGAGGCCCGCACTGAAAATGCTGGTTGTCGTCAGCCGGGCGCGCATGCCATGCACAACAGCATCGCGCAGAAACGCCAAGGCTTCGGTGCGGCCGGTTTCGGCGGTAAGGCCGAGGGCCAGCGGCTCGATATCCACCGTCGTGCGCAGCTTTACCTCGCGCCCGCCCGACGGGCTCGATTCGATGAAAGCGTTGATCGCCGTCACCTTCCCCACGCGCAATCCCCGGTACTCGACAGGGGCACCCGAACTCAACCCATTGACCGAACCCGCAAAGATGATCGCCATTTCAAGGGCATTGTCACCAGTCTGGGTGAATATGCTCTGGCGCGCCGCTGTCTCATCGACAAAGAGGTTGAACACCGTGTCGGCTTTCAGTGGCTCGCCCCCGGTGAAGGCGCTGTCAAACGCCACGCCACCGGTCAGAAGCGCGCCCACGCTGGCCACGTTCAAATCCACCCCGCCGGGGCCAAGCTTTACCGTAAAGCCCGATGTATCCCAGAACCGCGTGGCGGTGGTGACATAGCGGTCGTAGGGCGCGTTGATGAAGGCGTCCACGATCGCACTGCCGCCGTCGGGGCTTACATGCGCCACATCAAGCTGACCCACCTCCACGCCGCGATAATATACCGGCGCACCTTCGGGCAGCATGCTCGCATCCGTGCTTCGCAGTGTGATGCGCGACCCCTTGCGGCCGGGGCGTACAATCGGCGCCTCGGCCAGCCCCTTGAACTCGGTAAGGCTGGAGCCGGTCACAGGCTCCCAGTCGCCCTCGATGTAAACACCCGACAGCACGGTCGACAGGCCCGAGATGCCGCGCGTTGTCACCACCGGCCTGACAACCCAGAACCCGCTATTTTCAGGCAGCGTGGCGGCCACCTCCCTGTTGATCCGCGCATCCACGATGACCGACGCAAAACCCGGCGCGAAGCGCACATTCTCCACCACGCCCACCACCACATCGCGGAACCGGACGGTGCTTTCCCCCGGAATGATGCTAGCCGCAGCGGGAAGCGAAATCGAGATCAGAATGCCGCGGTCGCTGTAGTTTTTCCACACCACCCCCAGCGATACTACAATCGCCAGCACCGGCACGAGCCACACCAGCGACAGGTTTCGCCAAGGCGACCGGCGGCGCGCCTCGATCTCCATCTGCGGGGGGTCAGGCAGGGTCACGGGCACCATCCTTGTCTGCGTCCCAGATCAGACGGGGATCAAAGCTCATCGCCGAAAGCATGGTAAACGCCACCGACAACGCAAAACTCAATGCGGCAATGCCCGGCTTTACGCTGGCCGCTGCCCCCAATTGTACCAGCGACGAAAGGATTGCAACGACGAATACATCAATCATCGACCACCGCCCGATCAGATCCACCACCTCGTACATCCGGTGGCGCAGATGGACAGAGGCACCGTCGCGGCGGGCAACTTTCAGCGCCAGATACGAGATCGCCATGAACTTGCCGATCGGAATGACTACACTGGCCACAATGACAATGGCCGCAATTCCGTAGGATCCGTGCCGGAAAAGCTCGATCCCCCCGCCGATCAGCGTACTATCGGATGTCTTTCCCAGCGAGGTGGTTTCCAGCATGGGATAGAGGTTGGCCGGAACATAGGCCACCATCCCGGCCGCAAGCCATGCCCAGACCCGCTGCAGGCTGGTGTCATCCCGGCTAGACAGCACGGCACCACAGCGCACGCACTTTTGCGCATCTGCCGTGTGGACGCGCCCACAGCGGTGACACGCCACGAGGCCCGCCTGACGAGCAGTCAGCGGGGCAGTCTGCGAGCTTCGAGCGTGCGCCATACCGTCAACCTGCACATGAAATTGTCATTGAGCGCCGTCACGAGAACGAGTGCGGCAAAGGCCCAGAAGGCGGGCCCGATGGTCAGTTGCGCCAATCCGGCTATCTTGACCAGAGCGACCGACACCCCAACGATGAAAACCTCTGCCATCGCCCAGGGTTTCAGTGCCTCGGCCAGCCGAAACGCGGCGATCGCGCCCCGCGCCGGTTTCCAGCCGAACGCCATGGGCGCCAGAGCGTAAATAATGGCGCAAAGCCGCAGCATCGGCAGCAGCACGATCAGCGCCGCCACCGCAAGCGACAACGGAATCATCAGGCCATGCGAAAACGCGAGGATGGCGTCGGTCACCGAGCTTTCTTGTTCGACTCCATGCGATTGCACCTTGAGGAACGGAAAGGAAAGCGCGGCCAGCATCAGTACCGTCGCGGTCGCCGACAGCATGACGATATTCGTCAACGCACGTTTGCGGGGATTTACAAGCACCCGGTGGCACCGGACACATCTGGCACGGCCATCCATGCGCTGATCCGGCATACGATGCAGCGTGTCGCAGGTCGGGCAGGCGACAAGATCTGCCAATGCCAGATCTTGCCGGAGCGCCGGGCCGGGATCATTTGTCACTGCCATGAAATAGGGTCAACCCACTCCTTCCACCCGTACCGCCGCAACCGAATATCATATTTTGGCCACAAGTCGCATTCGGCTGTGCGATGCGGGCCTTCCACTGACAAACGCATCAGATCGGAAAAAGTTCACCGCATGCGCCACACGAATTTGCATCAGTTTCAGCGGTGCTGTCATGTGTGGATGGCTCCGTTTGTGCAAAGGTGTCTTGGACTGATGCTGATCGTTGCGGGGTGCGGTCATGTGTCCAGCCTGTTGATGCAATGCTTATGACCGCTGGCCTTGATGACGTCCGCGTACCGGGTCCCAATCAGACGATCGGGCCTTGTCGCCCTGACACCACCTCGGGGTGTCCCGGTTGCGGTCCCGTTGATCATCATCACTCACTTTTGCCCTTGCAGGTCGTGAAGGCTGCGTGTGGCTGCCGCTGTTTCTATTGCCTCATGCGGCGGGTGAGGCGCGATATGGTTCTCCGCGTATCAAGACCGCCCAGGCTACGCGGGCGGTCCTGTTGGCCATGGCCACCGTGGTCACCCGCGCGGGTTTGCGCTCCAAGAGCAATCGTACCCAATATCCGGTCTTTGTGGGGTTCGTCCCGGCCCGTCGGACGACTGAAGTGGCGCCGACTACGAGAAGTCGTCGCAGGTAGCCATTGCCCATCTTCGAGATGTGCCCAAGCCTATCCTTGCCGCCCGACGAGTTATGTCGAGGCCCCAGCCCGAGGAAGGCAGCAAACTGACGGCCGGAGTTGAAGACTGACGGATCGGGGACGCTCGCGGCCAGGGCAGTGGCGGTGATGAGGCCCACGCCGGGGATGGTTTCGAGCCGCTGACTCTTTGCGTCCATCCGGTGCCAAGCCATGAGCCGGCGCTCCAGTGCGCGGATTTCACCAGCCAGGGCTTCAAGATAAGCCCCAAAGGCAAGCAGAGAGGCTCGTGCAATGTCGGGAAGGCCGAGATCCTCTTTGCTACTCAGCCTCTGGATCAGACCCATGACCGGATGTGGCCCATGCGCCGCGATGACCCCGAACTCGGCCAGATGACCCCGGATGGCGTTGAGGATCATCGTGCGCTGGCGCATCAACAGATCGCGGGTCCGGTGCAGGATCAGCACGCTCTGCTGCTCGGCGGTCTTCACCGGCACGCGCGGAAGGGCTGATGGCGAATGGCAGCGCGCGGTCAATCTGCACGGCGCGCTGATTGCGGTGATGATATTCTTTGCCGGGCAGCCAGACCCCTGCGTCACGGCGCGGCTGATCGTCTTTCTGTTTTACACCTACAACGTCGTAATGCTGCTGCGTGGCCTGACCGAGGCCTATGCCGGTCTTCGCGATGTGACGAGCGATCTGTTGCTGCTGCCCACGCCGGAGCGGGGCGGCCACAGCCTGCGCTGGCTGACCGCACGGCTGTATCAGCAGGAGGCGCGCATCCAGTGTACGCTTCTGACAATTGTCTGGATGGTAATCGGCTACCTAATGCTCAGTTCCCTGATGCTTGGTCTGCCGGCCCTTCATTCCTGATCGGCACGCCCGTCGCCGACCACCAGAAATGGCGCCCAGAAGGCGGGATGCAATTGGCGTTGCGAGGCCTCGGGATCGTTGAGGATGGCCAGTGCCGACCGGCGCAGTGCCTCGGCGCGTCCGGGCCGATCCGGGGCGGCGAGCGCAGCGACCATGCCGGTAGTGAGTCGGGTCGCCGCATCCGAGTAGACCGGCCAATGGGACACGAGAACCGCACGCGCCCCTGCAAGAAAGAAGGCGCTCGCGAGCCCCGCAAGTCCCTCGCTGCTCTGCGAAGAGCCGGAAGCCGTGTTGCAGGCTGAGAGAATTACAAAATCCGCGTCGATGCGCAGCGCGGCGATTTCGGCAACCGTGAGTAGCCCGTCGTCGAGTTCATTCGCTTGATCTGGCGGAGTAAGCACTAACCCCGCATTCGCCACCCCAACCTCCCCTGCAATCAGGCCATGCGTGGCGAAGGACAAAATGCGGTAGCGCGCAAGCTCGCCTGTCTCGCTCAGCGCTTTCACGTCGCGTTCTGTCGCGTCAGACTGCAATAGCACGCGGCTGCCCTGCCCCAGAAGTGCCGCATTCTGCTGCAGCTCGCACCGCGTGTCGGGCAGTGCGGGTAGGCTGGACAGGGTAATCGGATCTGCCCTGCCCCCGTCCCTCAGGATCTGGCCCGCAGCAGGCAAGAGCGGCGCGGACATAAGCAGATGACCCGCCGTCCCACTGCAATCATACGGAACCGGCCCGCTGATCTGTATGCCGATCAGCGGGTCGCCAATGCCCAGAAACGGCAGATCGGCCCCGCTCGGACGCAGGTTGCGATTGCGCAGCGCGGCCAGGCTTGAGACGGAAGGAACCACGGTCACTGCCATTCGGCGCAAGAGCCACGGCGCGGACCGAAGGGTGGTTGCAGCATCCGGTGCCTCCGTCAGGGCCAAATGGAACGGCATCGCCGAAAGCGTGCGGTCTGGCACGATGATGACAGAGGTCTTGCCTTCCAGCGCTACGGCCACCGGGCCAAACAACGCCTCCCAGGCCTCTCGCGCGAGCACAAAATCAAACCCCTGGGTCAAATTAGTGTCCGGGCCTTCAAGCGTAAAGGCGCCCCGCGTGGCCCCTCCGCCAAGACCGCAACGCCTGTCGGTCAGCGCCGCGGCACAGCGCAGGGTCTGTGCGATTCTCGCCAACTCCGCCCGCGGCGGCAGGGGTGCGGCAAGATAACCATCCGAAGTAACAGCGAAAACATGGCCCGGCGGCGCGTCGGGCGCCTCACCCGGCGCGGTGGCGTAGAGGAGCAGCACTTCCTGCGAACCCAGAAGCCTGGCAGTAGCCAAAAGGTCCACAGGACGCGGGTCGGCGAGGCCCGCATAGTCCGGAAAGCTAGTCCTGATCTGACCGCGTACCTTGTCCAGACCGGTCTGTGCCGCCGCCAGCGCCTGCCGCTCATCTGTGACATCCACGCCTTCGGCCAAACGAGCAAGATAGGCCTCGCGGGCCGCGTCGAACCTGCGCTCCCCCTCCTCAAGCGCCCGGGCAAGGCTGTCCGCCTCCGGCCCCGAGCCCAGAAGCCGCGCGGTGGCCCGGCCAAGCGCGGCACCGGCGGACAGATCATCCACGCGCTGCGCCACCTGAAATGCCTCCGTAAAGGCGTTCATCCCGGCGACCCCTTCGGAGGCGGCTGCAACAGCAAGAGCCGCCGCCACATGGGCGGGCAGGTGATCGCGTCCGTTCGGCTCCTCGCGCCGTTCGGCCCTCGTTAGAGCGAGCGTAGCCTCCCGTAGCGCTGGTAAGGCTGCAACTGCATCGCCAGTGCGCCACAGAAACTCGCCTTTCGCCGCCTCGAGATAGGCCCGGGTCGGTGCAGCGCTGTCCAGTGCGGCAATTCCGCGATCGAGGAACGCCACGGTCGCTGCGGGGTCACCCGACTTTGCTGCTGCCGAGGCGGCTTCAGCGAAGGCCAGCGCCCCGACTTCGACCCCGTGGGCCGCTTCGACCAAGAGTGTATCAGCCCCGCCCTGCACGGCCGCGCGCAGCACCGCAATTCGCAGGCGCAGCGGATCGTCCGAGGGCAGGGTCGCGGCCGAGGCCGTGGCACGTGCCAGAGGTTCTAACACATTGGCGCTTCCCGCGGTTTGAAGGAACTGTGCCAGCATGAACCATGCCTCGGCGGCCTCGGGAGAGGGATCACCCGCTAGTGCCACGACCTTCTGCGTCACTTCGCGCAGAACCGCTTCAGCGGCCGAGCGGTCCCCTCGTGCCATCTGCGCATCGCGCAAGGCCATTCCAACAAATAACCAGGCCTCAGGTTTTAAGCCTTCGTCCGTCTTCTCAAGGAGGGTCCGCGCCACACCCAGGTCAGCCAGCGCCGTGTCGGAATTTCCCATATCAAGGCGCAGCACCGCCCGCCCCACCAGCGCCGAGATTGCCGTCTCCGGCGATGCTTCAACGCCTGTTTCCAGCAGCTTCAGCGCGCGGTCAAAGATTTCGCCCGCCTGACGAGTCAACCCTGCGTCCGTGTAAGTCGTTGCAAGCTGTGCAAGTGCAGAAATTGATCGGTCTGGCTGACCGGCCTCGGCGCGCAGAGGGGCCACGACGGCGACCGCCTCCCCCAAAGTGATTGCACCGGGATAAGAACCGCGCGACCGCAACTCCGCCGCCAGTTCCGCCAAGAGCGGCAGCGGATCAGCATCCAGACTTGCAAGGTAGGCGGGCGGCATCTGGGCGATTCGAACCGCCCATGTTTCGGCGAGATCGGGACGCGCCGCCCGCAGGGTGGAGCCAAGCAGCGCAAGGTACGTCGTCGTAACCAACGGATCGTCAGCACGCACGTTCGCGAGAGCCGATCGCGCAGCGGTATCCGCGCCGACCGCATCACCGGCGCCGAGAGCGACCATCACTGGCTGCATCTTGGCAAGGAAGGCGTCGTCCATCTTCGCAATTTCGGCCCGCTGCAGGTCAGCGGCAGCGACCCAATCCGCAATCGCGGCATCCGGGTCGCCCGTTGCCACTGCGAGGGCGTCAAGCTCGGTCAGGAAACTGTCGGACAAGCGTCGGGCACGCTCGGTTTCGGGGTCACCCTGCAAATCGAACAACGGCGCCGCACGCACCAGTGCCTCGATCGTACGCCCTGCGCGGACCTGATAGAGACCGCCCAAGGCCGCGGCATCCTGCCAGCGTGGCGGCACACCTAAGGATGGCTCAGCCGCTAAAATCGCAAGCTCTGAAGCCATCAACGCAGCCGCATCGCCTTCGCCCGTCGCTAGCAGATGCTCGGCCAGGGCCGCAAGAGTTGCAAAGAGATCGGCCTGTGTCTGGGCATCCTGCGGTGGCGCCCCCTGCGAGCCCTGCGCCGTGGCATAGGCTGACCGGGCCAGTCGCGCAGCTTGAAGCAAGAGCCCTGTTGCCGCCTGATTTTCCGCCGTTGCGGAACGAACCCCGGCCATCACCACCAGCACTGGTGCAGCGCGCCCGGCATCTGGACCAAAGATCGCATCAGATTCCGTCAGAAGTTTCCGCGAGGCCAATTCGGCCTCCGTCACTGCGCCGGATGTCAGATCGAGTTCGGCCTGCGCAAGCGTCGCCTCCCACCGGGCGGCGGCGTCAGATGCGGAAGCCTTCGCAGCCGTGATGGCTTCCGCCGCGCCTGAAAGATCCCCTGCCTCACGTAGTGCCAGGGCCCTGATCAGATCAGCTGAAGTACCGCCAGCCCCGGCATCGGCCTGCGCTACGGCAGCACCTGCCGCCCAAAAAAGTGCCGCGAAAACCCACGCCTGCCACTGCACGACCCGCATGCCCCTCCTATGTCATCGACAGAACCCACCGACCCAGCATAGCATGGTGCAAACCCATGACGTCGAGGAGATTCCGCATGGATTCAAGAGCCGCCCGCGTGTCCGGTGCTTTGTGGTCGGCTCTGTTACTTGCAGTCGTGCTCGCCCATCCCGCCTCCGCCGCGCCTTTCGAGATCAGGGACAACGAGGGGTTTGGCGAGAGCCTGACCGCGCTGACTTATGACCTGCCCGAGGGCTGGCAGGGGAGCGGACGGGTGGCTTGGTTGAAACCCTGCAGTGGAAACGACCTGTTCGAGGTGCTCTACACCATTACCTCTCCGGACGGGCAGAGCGGGCTGCGCCTCTTGCCCAGCCACCAGATCGTCTGGAACGGGGTGGATGTGACGAGCGTGGACCCGATGTTCGGGCAGATGGCCGCGGCCCAGGCGGAACAAGGGTTGGCCGATCTGCGCACCCAGTTCAAGAATTCCAACTGCCATGTTGGCACGGTAACCGGCACCGAGGAGATCATCCAGCGCCTGATCCTGCCTCGGCGGCCCGAGGGCGCGCGCGTCCTCACCACGACTCCGAATGAGGCGCAGAAAGCGCTCTATCGTCAGACCATTGCCACGCCCATGCCGGGACTGAAGACTGATTTTGACGCGGTGATCCTGGACCTCGCTTATCCCGGGCCTCAAGGGCAGCTGCGGGAGCGGCTGTGGCTGTCGTGGTATCGCAATTCCGATGACCCGGCGGCCAACCAGATCCCCGGCATGCCGCGCATGCGCTTCCAGAACGTGACGGTGGAGCCGATGATTTTCGTCTGGGCGCCCGCCGCGCGGGCCGAGGCGGATTTTGCCGCGGCGGCAACGATTGTGGCCAGCGGGCGCGCCGATCCCGGATGGGTTGCACGCGTGCGCGCCGAACAACAGCGCCGTGCGGACGAACGCCGCCGTACTCAGGCCGATAGCGAAGCCGCCCGTCAGGCACGCCTGCGCGAGCAGGAGGCCGCGCGGCAGCGCCAGCACGAACAGTTTCTGGAAGTGATCCGCAACTGACCGCCGGGGTAAGGCCCTCGCAGCATGCAGGCCCGTCAGGGTGCCATCATCCGCGCAACCAGCGGCTGCACCTCGCTTTTCAGCGTGGGGTCCGTGACGATTCGCGCCACCTCCGACCGCGCTGCCTCGGGCGTTTCGATCCCTTCGGCTTGCAGCGTGCCGATCACCGCAAGAAGCGCGTCGTCAGGGCATTGCCCCGGGACATAGCGCCAAGTCTTGCGCCCGGACGGTGCAGGCTCGGCCTGCAGGCCGCAGCGGTATTCGGGGTCGACATTGCGCCAGATCAGCGAGACGAGATCGACCAGCGCCGACCGGTCATCCGCAAAATAGCCGTGCGCCAGCATGTCTTCGCCCAGTTCCGACATGTCCACACTGTCGATACCCATGGCGGAAAGGATGTCATTTCCGCCCTGTCCGGCACGGGGCGCGTTGCCATGCAGCTGCTGCGAGCTTGCCAGCGCCCAGTCGTTCTCCGAGGCGTAGAGCGTCATCCGGCTGGCAAGCGGGCTGATCGTGGGAAGGATCTCGGCAAACAGGCCCAGGTCCACATCCGGGGCGGCAAAGACGATCTGCCCGAAGGGCGGGGCCTCCGATTCGCCTCTGTGGCGCAGGGCCATCAGTTCAAGCGCCTCGGTGAGGGCGCGATTGCCCATGGAATGGGCTACGATATGTATTTTCTCAGCCTCGGACTGCGCCACGACCTGATCCAGAAACCGCGACAGCCGCCGCGCAGAAAGCTGCACCACCGCCGTATCCGATATGTAACCCACCGTGGATCCCTGCGAGGGCCAGCTGTAAAGGATGGGAAGGCCCGAATAGTTCATGTCATGTGCAAGTTGTGCCGCCCGGCGGGCTGCGGCTTCGAAGGTCACGTTGTAGCCGTGGATGAAGATGAAGGCCTCGCGCCGTTCCTGCTTGCCGATGAGCTCGCGCATGCGGGAAAAGAACGCCTCCTGCGGCACCGGTTCAACCGAGCGGAGCATGACATGCCGCACCGGGTTCGCCGCGAATTCAAGCTTCCAGACCGAGGGGGCCTCCAGCTGGCCCGGGGTATGCTCGTCCGGCACCGTTACCACCGCGATGCCGGTTTCCAGCGGGCCCCGCCCAGCGCCGTAAAATTCGGCTGGATAGGACCGGCCGGTTCTGGCGCGGTCAGTGGCATAGAAGATCTCAACTGCGGAATAGCCCCGCCCGTCGCCGCGCGCTCCGCTGACCGGTACCGGCGGGGCAAGCGCCACCAGACGCGCATCGGCATAAGAGCTTGCCGTAGCTTCATTTCCTGACGCCTTTGCCAGAGCTTCCATCCGGGCGAGAGTATCCGCAATGACTTGGGCAGGCATCAGCCCGTCGCGCTGTTCGGCCAGCACTGCCTCTTCGGCCCGCAGCGCGGCGGAGAGGTTGCCCGCAGCTTCTGCCAACCGGGCTGCGGCGCGCCAGAGAAGCACGGGATCCGCGGCGAGCCGTTCGCGATTCCGCCCTGCAAAACCCGCCAGATCGGCATAAAGCGCGGCCGCTTCGTCCAGACTACCCTGACCTTCCAGCACTTCGGCCGCCAGCCGGTTGAGGTCGTAGGCCACGCGCACGTTCGCCGTCACATCCGGGCGGGCCAGCAGTGTCGCGATCTCGGTCAGCGCAGCCTCCGGGTCCGAGAGAGCCAGGGCAGAAAGCCCGGCCAGTCGTGCCGCGTCCTGCGCCACAGCCGGTTGAACGCCTCCCGCTGCAGACAAAATGGCCACGCCCAACCCAAAGACCATCCGCCTTAGGCCCGGCCCGGTCAGGCGGTTCGCAATCCGTCGCATGTCTGCACCTATGATCAGGGCCGCGCAGCCCGCCGGAGGGCAAGCCCGAGGTTATTTCCTTTTGCCAAGAGTAGCCTCCCGTGTAACGTCGCAGCAATTGAATTCGGTTCGGCTTTCGTTTCGGGGGACTTCGGGCTTGGGCGCTTGGCTACAACGCTTTGCCTCTGCACTGGCCGCCTGCTTTTGGCTGGCGGAACCGGGGTTGACCGAAACGCGGGCCCTGCTGGTCGGTGTTTCGGCCTATGACGAATCGATCGGCCTCGCTTCGTTGCGCGGACCTGCAAATGACGTGGCGCTCTTTCGCGATGTGCTCGCCCGGCGCGGCGTGGCAGACATCCGTATTCTGGCCGATGGAGTGGAGAGTAGCGCCATCCCCACCCGCGCGGCGATCCTCGGCGCGCTGGGTGCGCTGGCCGCTCATAGTGCCGCGGGTGATCTGGTGATGGTCACGATGAGCGGCCACGGCACTCGTCAGCCAGACGACAATGGCGAGGAAAGCGACGGGCTGGACGAGGTGTTCCTGCCCGCCGACACCGCGCGGTCGGAACCGGGGGCAAAGGCCATCCCGAACGCCATCACCGATGACGAGCTGGGGGCGGCCATCCTTGCGATCCGGGCGACAGGGGCGGATGTCTGGTTCGTGATGGATTCCTGCCATTCCGGCTCGGGCCTGAGGGCCGGCGATCTCGACAGTGCGGCGCGTTTTGTCGACCCCGCGCTGTTCGGTTTGGCTGCGCCCGAAGAGGGGACGCCCGATAACATCACCTCCGAGGCGGAGGGCGATGTGCCGGGCGGGCTGATCGCCTTTTACGCGGCCCGGTCGTCTGAAGTGGCGCGCGAGGTCAATCTTGCGCCCGATGCGGCCGGGGATGGCGGATGGTACGGCCTCTTTTCCTCACGGCTTGCCGCGCGGCTGGAAGATCCTGGCGCGCTGACCTACCGGCAACTGTTTCAGGCCGTTCTGGAGGATATGAACTCCGGCGCCGTGCCGGGGGGCGCGCGGCTGCAGACCCCGTCGTGGGAGGGGAGCATGATCGACGCTGCCGTCTTCGGCGGCAGCGCCACGGCAGGCCTGCGCCAGTTTGCCGTGAAGCGCGACGAGATTGCCGCGGGCCGAGTACACGGGCTGGTCGAGGGCAGCCTGATTGCGCTGGTGGACGATGCCGCAGCCGCCCCCGACACGCGGATCGCGCTTGCCCAGGTGGAGGACGCGCAGCCTATCCGCGCCTACCTGCGCCGTGTGGAAGAGGATTGCACCCCTGTCGCAGGCGCTCTTTGTGACGCCGTGGGCCCCATGCCCGCCGAAGCGCGCTATGGCCGGGTCCTCTCCCGCCCACTTGCCACGGCGCTGAAGCTGTCGGCGGTGACTGACCTGACCTCGGGGGTGCCCCTTGCGGAATGGGACCCGCTGTTGGCGGCGCTTGCGGATGCGGTGGCCGAAGTCAATGCCGGCGATGGAGTGCAGGTCGAGACGGATCCCGCCGATTTCGTCATCGAGGTGGCGGCGCAGGACGGGCGGCTGTGGTTCGGCGGCCGCGCCGCGCTGCAGGGGCTGCCAGTGGGCCTTTCTTGGGCGCCTGCTGACGGCGTGGCGCTGGCCCCACTCCTGACGCGCATGGCGAAGGCCGAGGAATTGGCCGCGTTTCTGACATCAGTGGCCGAGACCGGTTCCCCCCTGAACCCCGCGCCGGTCGATGTCGCGGCAGATCTGACACCCTCGCGGCTGGAGGATCTGGACCCGCCCGGCACTGGCAGCAATCCGATTCGCGAATGCAGCCGCGCGCTGACCCATGCCCGCGCCGATGGCCCCCATCCGCTCGAGGACGCGGCCGAGGTCAAGCAATGCGACGCGCTGGATTTGTCTGTCCGGGGTGCCGTGCCCGGCGCTCGGGACGTGAACCGCATCCACATCGACGCGCAGTTCTGCGTGACGGCAAGCCACGTCCACGTCGAGGACACGGCAGCCGCGACCCGCCTTGGGGAAAGCATGATCATCTGCTCTGATTGTCCGGGCGGCTATTCGGCGGGTGAGGAGCGGTTGTTTGTTTTGATCACGGAATCCGCCGACAATGCCGAACAACTGGACCTCTCGGGCCTCGTCGAGACATGCGCTGGCGATGGCGGCGCCCCCACGCGGGGCGGTGCGGCGGGCGAGGCCGCGGCGTTTCTGGAAAAGCTCGGCCGCCGCCCGGATACGCGCGGGCAGTTTGGCGGCCTCTCGATCGCCGATGTGTGGGTGACCCGCTATCGTTGGCAGGTCTTGCCGAAAGAACTCGCGTTCCGACGCGGCACCGTCGCTGCGGCGCCGTGATGATGAATTTTGTTCCTGGATGAAGAGCTGAACCCATGACCAGACTGACCTATTCCTGCACCGTCCTTTCTGCGGCCTTGGTCGCGTCGTGCTTCTTGCCCTTGCCCGCCAAGGCGCAGACCAGCCTGACGGACAGCGTGGCCGTGCCCAAGACGCCGGGCGGCAGCGTGATGAGCTACATGCTGGAAGCACGCAACCGCGCGACCTCCATCGACGGGAAAACCGCCTCGCGAGTTTATGGTGGCAGGCCCGCGGCCAAAGGCGCGTGGCCGGCGCAGGTGGCCCTTTTGGCCGAGGTTCCGCCGGACCCGAATGTAACCGGCCCGCAGGCAAGGGAGGGCAACTCCTACCAGCAGTTCTGCGGCGGCAGCGTGATCGCGCGTCAGTGGATCCTTACCGCTGCACACTGTGTCATGCAGGGCGACGGCTCGTTGATCGACCCGTCGAAGCTTCTGGTCATGACAGGTTCCACCCGCCTCGGCGAAGGTGACCTGCGCCCTGCTGCGCTGATCATCGCGCATGAGGCATACGACAGCTTCTTCATCGACAACGACATCGCCCTGGTCAAGCTTGCCGAACCCATCGGGCAATCGGGCGGACCCGTCGGTGCGACCCCCGTCCTAAGGCCCGGAGAGCCGATGCCCACCGGCGATGCGGTCGTGGCGGGCTGGGGCTTCACCGAAAAGAATGAAATTCCGATCGACCTTCTGGAGACAGATATTCAGGTCCTTCCGAACCAGACCTGCAACCGCGGCATGGCCGAGCAAACGAAGCGCGACTTCGGCTCGTTCCTGATGAACATGGGGACGGCGAACCGCATTCCGGAGGCAAAGCTGAACGATGCCTACGCCATCCTGACCTCAAACCTCGGGGACGTGCTAACGGACAACATGATCTGTGCGGGCGTGGCATCCGGTGAGCGGACGTCGTGCAACGGCGATTCCGGCGGGCCGCTGATGATGAAGCGCATGGATGGCAGCTGGGTTCAGGTCGGCATCGTCAGCTGGGGGCGCATCCCTCTCAATTCGACGCAGCGCTGCGGCCACCCCGAGCTTTACAGCGTCTATTCCCGTGTCTCGAACTACTTTGACTGGATCAGCACCAAGATCCGCACGAACTGATCCTTGGGAGGGACATTCCGATGACATCGCAGAATTTTCGGCGCGCACTCGTCGCGGCCCTGGTGCTCTTCCCGCCTGCTGCCACCCACGCGCAAAGCAACGGCGACGGTTTCGGCGGCAGTTTCGAGCCTGATGCCCCGGCTCCCATTGTGGCCCCGGCGCCTGCGTCTGCGGGCGACAACGGCGGTGGCGATTTCGGCGGCAGCTTCGGAGATACCGGGGGTGCACCGCCGCCGCCTCCGCCCCCTCCAGCCGCATCGGGGGGCGCTGCCCCTCCGCCGCCACCGCCCGCGTCCACTGGCGGAGGCGCGCCGCCGCCATCGCCGCCGCCACCCGGTCAGCAGCCCGTACCCGACCCCGCCCCCGCGGTCATCGGGGGCGATGATTTCCCCGGCGGTTCTTTCGATGATCCGGGCAATCAGCCAGTCCAGCCGCAACCGCCAACGCAGCCGACCCCACCGGTGCAGCCGACCCAACCCGTGCAGCCCGCACAACCGTCGCAACCGCAACCTCCCGCAAATGCAGGAGTGACCGTGCCCGATCAGGTCACACAGCTGGAATTGCAGGACTTCGGCATTCCGCCGACGAGTTCGCTTCGAAGTGGTCAGTTCCATTCGGCCACGCCCACTCTGGTGCCCGGTGCGCAGGTGGTGACCACGAAGGCACTGGCCGATGCGATGAATTCGGGCACAAGGATGGTGCTTATCGACGTTCTGGGCGAAGATTACAGCCTGCCGGGTGCCGTCGTTGCACCCGCCTTGGCGCAGGGTGGCAATTTCCAGGACCGCCTCCAGCAGCAGGCAACCCAGTGGCTGAGCCAAGTCACGGGGGGGGATCCCGCGACACCGATTGTGGTCTATTGCTCCGATCCGATGTGCTGGCTGAGCTACAATGCCGCGCTGCGCACCATCGCCGCGGGATATGGTAACGTCTACTGGTATCGCGGCGGTCTGCATGCCTGGCAGATGGCGGGTTTCAATTTGCAACCCTCATCGTTCTGACCGGCATCCCGGCGTGGCCACGTGTGACGGCCGCGCCGCTAGCTAATCGCCCCTTTTGGGGTGTTAGTGCTGCGATGCCCCCCCATCGTCGGCCCTGAAACTGCTTTGCATTCCAGATGACATGTTTTCCCGGAGTGAAACAGAACGAGCAGGCCGTTCTTTGAAGGGCTTGGACTGGGGCTGGTCGTTGAGGATCCGAACGGCCCAGGACAGGCGGATTGCATCGGTGAGAGGCAGACCGTCAGTCGGCGACGATTAGGGCGAACGCTGCCCAATAGGCGGGGAGCTTCTGCGTGGCGCCCCCGTCGGGCGCGTGGATGATCTGAAGCAAGGTCCGACGCAGGACCTCGGATGGGCGAATGCCCGGGGGGGCTGCAAGCGTTTTGCAACATGACCTGTAGAGACCCGGGTCGCGGCATCCGAGTAGACGAACCAATGGGTGACCATCAACGTCCGGCTCCTGCCTGAAAGAACGCACGCGCAAGGCCGCAAGGCCGTTGGGGGCAGTCTTGTCGCCGGAAGTCGTGCTGCAGTCCGACAGTACCGCGAGTCTTGCATTCAAATTGAGGCAGTCCAGGAAGGTGGACAGCGTCGGCGTGGTGCGAGCGCAGGGGGGAGTCATGGAAACCCGAGAATGCAGTTCTGTTGCGCCGTTGGCGACGTCGTGACAACAGAAGGACACGTAAGTTTGAACCTTGCCGGACACGCTACCCATTCAACCGAAAGCCTGGCTCCGTGACCTCGTCGATCCTATCCTTGTGGCTCAGCAGAACACATGGATTCAATTTATGAAAACCGCCAAGGACTATCTTGATGCCGCCAACGCCGACGTTCCGCGCTTGTCCCTTGTGGACTCCATCGCCCGACATACAAAGGGCGTAGCGCTGTTTTTCGACGTGCGGGATTCCGGTGTCATCGCGAAGACTGGCAAGATCGCGGGCGCTTCTCGAATCCCTCGTGGGTTTCTTGAATTCGCGGCCGACGCGTCGACGTCGCATCACAATCCGGTCTTGCAGAAAGATGCCGAGATTTACCTTGTCTGCGGCGCCGGTGGGCAGGCAGCGTTAGCCGGAAAGACACTGAAGGAAATGGGCTTCAGCAAGGTTCACAACGTTGGAGGTTTCGGGGACTGGAAAGCGGGTGGTGGTCCTGACGAAGATTAACTCGTTTCGACCTCATGGTCGAAACGGTGCAGCAAGACGGCCCATCAAGTGCGGAATTTTCCCAGGCGCCACCTGCCATTCAAGGTGTGATGGGCCACGTCTTTCGAAATTTGCCCGCCAAATTAAGGAGCGAGTCATTACGGTCGCTTCTTCGCTTTGCGCTCGGCGTAGCGCCGGTCGCGTTCGGCTTTTCGGGCGGCCTCGTCGTCATGGACCCGAGAGACTTGTTCATTCAGCGCTTTCTCGCTGGCTTCGGCTTTGGCTTTGGCGGCCGCATCTGTTGCCGCTTGTTCCTTCACCGCTTCGGCTTCGACCCGGTCACGTTCGTCGAGCTTGGCCTGATCGCGCTCTGCGCGCCGCACATCTCTGGCTGCAGCCATCTCAAGCCGTTCTTCCTGCCGTTCGAGGCGGGTCGGCTCTGCCGCTTCAAGGGCCGCGCGATGGGCTTGAAGTAGAGCGGCCTTGGCTTTGGCAGCGGCGCCACGGCGGCTCGCAAAATCGTTATCCTCTGGCTTTCTCATGCATTCTTCCCGGCAAGATATCTGACCGCGATCAGGCTCGGCGGTCGCCTTTAGATCAGAACGTCCAGTCGTTCAAGACCTTTTTGGGATTATGCGCTGTCTGGGCCAGGTTGCATCCCGCCCTGACTACACTGTTTTACAATCAAGCCGTCCCCCAGCCGCCCCAACAATCCCTTCACGTTCCCGACACCCCAGGCCCCACCCCGCTGCGTCTGGATTCCGCGTGCGGTGAGCTCGGTCGCAACCGCCCGCAGGGACACGTGCCCCGAAGCCCGGATACCCGCAACCTCCGCCACGAGGTCCTCAGCGAACCGATCGGCGTTGGCTCTGACGCGGCCGCCCTGAGCGCCACAGCGCCCTTGCCAGCCCGCCTGAGCGCCGCCGCCCCATTGGGATTGCCCAGCCGCACCCCGCGCGCATTTGCGACGGCCAGCGCCTCCTTGGTGCGCCGCGAGATCGCCTCGCGCTCCTGCTGCGCCACCAGCGCCATGATGCCCACGGTCAAGTCGTTCGCTTCCGGCATGTCCACGGCGAGGAACCGCACGCCGCTGTCTCGCAACGCGGGAAGGAAGGCCGCATTTCGCGAGAGCCGGTCCAGCTTGGCGATGACCAGCGTCGCCCCGGTCACCTTGGCCAGATGCAGCGCCTTGATCAGCTGCGGCCTGTCCACTTTCCGGCCGCTTTCGATCTCGGTGAACCGGGCAAAGACGTCAGCCCCGCGCGACGCTGCAAAGTCCTCGATCGTCTTGCGCTGCGCCTCCAGCCCAAGGCCTGATAGCCTCTGCCGCGCCGTTGACACCCTCTCGTAGGCCACCAATCGCTGAAGTCCCATCATTGCGGTCTCCCCTGTACACACCTGCGTAACGTTCGTTGCGCAGATCTGTACCATGGGACAGTGCCACGTCGCAGCGTTACAAGCGCTGCATGCTTCAAAAGCACCTGGCACCAGGTACTTAGCAGACTGATGCACCTCAGTCGCAGAGCGGCTGCTCCTCCATTGCTCCGATGCCGCCGGGCTCGGGATCGCCGACATTGTCCTCGAACGACTGCCGACCCTCATCCGAGATCGGACGCAGGACGACGATGGTCCCGTGATCGTTGATCTCGATGTGTTGCCATTCTGACATGTGCCAAGGTTGGCATCCGTCGTCCGGCACCGCCAGCGGGGTCAGACCCGTCGCAATCGCTCGAACAACCGCCGCAAGGCGTAGCTGCGGCCAATTGATACGATTGTGAAAATCAGCCCCAGCTTCAGGTTCTGTGCCAGCGTCGTGTGCAATCCAAAAATCGGGAAGATCAGGATCTGGGTGACAATCGCGACCCCATAGCCCACAACGACATTGGCCACCGCTTCAACCAGCGACATATTGCGCGATTGCTTCATCCCGCGACCTCATCCATCGGCCAGCAATTCAGCCGCCAAAGTTCTGAGCGCATGTGCTGCAATTAGGGGGATCGAGCGGGTGAACGCCACGGGTTCGAGTGAACCCGCGAGGGCCGTTGCCACAGAGGCGAAGCCGGTCCGCCCGGTGGGCCAGCCCATCAGCGCCTCGACGAACAGCGAGTTCAAGGTCCGGCGCACATCGGAGGTATCGCTCCCAGCCACCTTCATCACCAGGACCTGGCGGCCAAGCAGGCCGTTCACCGGCGTGTTCGCCAATGTCGTCGCCCCGTCCTTGTGGTCGCGCGCGGTTGGCGTCATCCAAAGTCGGCTGCCATGGGTCAGGTCCGCTGTGCGGCGATTGCCCGCACTCGGCTTGCAGCCATCGTTCGCCATCGGCGTCGGCCAGTCCCGGCAGAATCTTCGTTGACAAACCCGTAAACCATAGTATTTCAAAGAAAAATGAATTCAGACGAGGTGACATCTCTTGGGTAGTGGTTGGTACTATCTGTCGAACGACACCCGAGTCGGCCCGGTGGAACCCAGAGAAATTGAGCGACTGGTTTCTCAGGGTTCGGTAACGGCGCACACGCTCGTCTGGCGCGAGGGTATGGATGGCTGGGAAGAGGCCGGACATCACTTCGGTTTTGTCAGTGGTTTAAGCTCGCCTCCCCCAATTCCGCCACGCGACCTTGCTCCAAATTCGGCGATGCCAACATCGGCAAGTACGAATCCTGGTGAAAAAAACGGCACCGGCGCGGACAGGCTTTATGTCGGGGCCCCTGCACGTGGATTTGGCGAGGCGATCTCGGTCTCTTTTAATAGTTTTGTAACGTTCAGCGGCCGTGCCAGCCGCTCAGAATATTGGTATTTCTTCTTGTTCTGGATTTTGCTTGGGCTCGCCTCGACCGTAATCGACATGGCAATTTCCGGCGTCGATAATGACTCGTCGCCGATCAATGCACTCACATCTCTGGTATTGTTCCTGCCAGGCCTCTCGGTCGCAGTTTGCCGATTGCATGACACAAACCGTTCGGGCTGGTGGATTGGTGGATTCTGGATAGGACTAATCGGCGTCTTAATAGTGGTCGGTATGTTTGCCGCCGCCAACCCAAACGCAGACAACGCGATCCGGGGGCTCTTCACGGTTCTCGGCATCGGCTGGCTGATCTTCGGAATTATAATGCTGATCTTTTTCTGTCAGCGAGGCAACCTCGGCCCTAACCGCTTCGGTTAAGCCTAACTTAGCTTTCGGGCGACCATGACGTGGCATCGGCTTTGTCAACCAGCCGTTCGGCTTTCACTTGCGCAAAGGTCCGGACATCGCCATCGAGAATTGCCTCACGACCGGTGTCGGCCTGCCAGCGTTCGACGGCGACGTCAATGTAGGCCGGGCTGATTTCCATCGCGAAGACCCGCCGCCCGTTGGCCTCCCCGGCCATGATCTGCGACCCCGAACCGCAGAACGGCTCGTAGCAAAGTCCACCCCGCGCCACATGCTGGCGCATCGGGATCCCGATCGCCGGTTCCTGTCGCACGACGAAACCCTCGCAATCGAAACCGATGCGAAAGCCTTCCAATACAAGAGCGGCGGCGATGAGGCGGGCGTCACCGACCGGCTGC
>Ga0105048_10004707_pt1 | contig 22130 bp, 17 predicted proteins | sample MAT05_FD_78382 | JGI IMG/M metagenome (GOLD analysis project Ga0105048, IMG submission 78382) | Freshwater microbial communities from Lake Fryxell liftoff mats and glacier meltwater in Antarctica - MAT-05 | ecosystem: Environmental > Aquatic > Freshwater > Ice > Liftoff microbial mat | place...
CCACCCATTTCGGATCCGATCGGATAGCGCTGTAGTCAACTCCAGGTAGCAGGCGCCCGCATCCGTACCCTCCACGGACCGCCATGAGCATTCGAATTTCCGGATCCCGAAGGAACGCGTTCAGATCCGCCAAGCGCTCCTGATCGGTACCTGCAAAGGTACCATGGCTCGATCGAACATGAGCCCCCAGACGCACGCGATACCCCCGGGCCTCTAGGGCTCGGGCTCCAAAGTCGATCCGATCCGCAGGGACAGGCGCGCCCGCAGGACAAAAGAGTCCGATCGTCTGCCCTGACTGCAAGGCCTGCGGCTTGAGCAACGTCACTCGGACATACTGGCCTTACGACCGGTTCAAGTCATCTGTGAAGCAGGACACCGATTGACGAAAAAGGGGCGCCCTGGAGGGCGCCCCTGTTGGCTTAGGTCGATGTATTTTAGATCAGCCCAGCAAAGGCGCTGCCGACGAATCATCGCCGTCTGGCAGATCGAAGCCGGGCGCCTCCTCTACCGGTACATCGACCAACGTGCGGACATCCATCTCGCGATGGCCACCGTAACCGGTCCCCGCAGGAATGATGTGTCCCATGATGACGTTCTCCTTGAAACCACGGAGTCCGTCGCTCTTGCCGAGGGTCGCGGCTTCCGTGAGGACACGGGTCGTATCCTGGAAAGAAGCCGCGCTGAGGAACGACTCGGTCTCCAAGGAGGCCTTGGTAATGCCCAGAAGAACCGGAACACCTTCAGCCGGCTTGCCACCGATCTTCTCGATCCTCTGGTTCTCGTCTTCGAAGGAGACCTTGTCGATCTGTTCGCCCCAAAGGAAAATGGTGTCACCAGGCTCGGTAATGCGCACCTTTTTCAGCATCTGGCGGATGATGATCTCGATGTGCTTGTCGTTGATCGTGACGCCCTGAAGTCGATAAACCTCCTGAATCTCGTTCACGAGGTGTTCCTGCAACTCCTGCGGTCCGCAGACGTCGAGGATCTCGTGCGGGACGACCGGTCCATCGGTCAACTGCTGTCCCTTCTTCACGAAGTCGCCCTTGTAAACGATGATGTGTTTGCCGATCGGGATAAGATGTTCCTCCTCCTGAGCGGTCTGGGGATCGCGAACCACGACGCAACGCTTTCCGCGAACGCTCGCGCCGAAATCGACGACGCCGTCAATCTTCGCAATCTCAGCGGCATCCTTTGGACGACGCGCCTCGAACAACTCGGCCACACGCGGAAGACCGCCGGTGATGTCCTTCGTCTTCGAAGCCTTGCGCGGCGTCTTGGCCACAAGCGCGCCGGCATTGATCTCATCGCCCTCGGCAACGACCAGATGCGCTCCAGCCGGGATCGGGTACTGAGCCACCGGCTCTCCCCGCTGGTCTTCCAGGATGATCGTCGGGTGCAAATCCTCCTTGTGGTCAATGATGACCATGTCCTCTGTTCCGGTGGCCTCGTCGACCTCCTGCTTCATCGTGACCCCTTCGATGATGTCGATAAACTTGACCCGGCCACCCTTCTCGGAGATCACCGGCACGTTGTACGCATCCCACTCGACAAAAACCTCGTTCTTCTTCACCTGACCGCCATCGGGAATGGAGATCACGGAGCCGATGACAATCGAATGGGTTTCCAGTTCCTTGCCCTCGGGAGAAAAGATCGACAGCGTGCCGTTCTTGTTGAGGACAATGTTGTTGCCGTCTTCCAACGAAACATAGCGAAGCTCGTTGTACCGGACGGTCCCGTCATGCTTGGTTTTGATCTGCGGCTGCTTGTAGGTCTGTGACGCTACACCACCAACGTGGAAGGTACGCATCGTCAACTGAGTGCCGGGCTCGCCGATCGATTGCGCGGCAATAATGCCGACCGCTTCGCCCAGTTTCACAATCCGACCCGTCGCCAGATTGCGGCCGTAGCACTTGGCACAAACGCCGTGCTTGGTTTCGCAGGTCAGCGCTGACCGGATCTTTACCCGTTCGATACTGGCCCGCTCGATCCCCTTCGAGGTATGCTCGTCGAATTCCTCGCCAGCCCCGATCACCTTGTGCTTTAGGTCCGCCGGGTCATGGATATCCTCGGCGGAGTAGCGTCCAAAAATTCGCTCACTGATCTTTACCACCTCTTCCTCACCCTCGTAAATCGAGACGACGGAGATGCCATTGGTCGTTCCGCAATCGAGCTGCCGGACGATCACATCCTGCGCAGCATCGACGAGCTTCCGGGTCATATAACCAGAATCAGCGGTTTTCAATGCAGTATCAGCGAGACCCTTTCGGGCACCGTGCGTCGAAATGAAGTATTCCAGCACCGTCAAACCCTCGCGGAAGCTTGAAAGAATCGGCTTCTCGATGATTTCGCCGCTTGGCTTGGCCATCAGACCGCGGAGGCCAGCCAACTGTCGTACCTGCGCCTTGTTGCCTCGGGCACCGGAATCCACCATCAGATGAACCGGGTTGAACTCCTTCTTGCCCTGATTGTGCTGGAGGGTCTTGAGCATCACGGCACCAATCTGATCGGTGCAGTGCGTCCAGATGTCGATGACCTTGTTGTAGCGCTCCTGATTGGTGATGACGCCCTTGCGGTGCTGCTTGTCTACTTCGGAGATCTGCTTCAAGGCGTTTTCGATCTCCTTCTCCTTCTCGATCGGAACGATCATGTCATCGATGCCGATGGAAACACCGGCACGTGTCGCCTCGCGGAATCCAACTTCCTTCAACTTGTCAAGCGTGTGGACCGTGCGCTCCTGACCGCAGTACTTGTAACAGTTGAAAATAACATCCCCAAGCTGGCTCTTGCCAATCGGTTTGTTGATGAACCCGAGCTCTCCCGGCCAAATCTCTGAGAACAATACGCGACCGACCGTAGTCTCAATCAGCTTGGAATGCGCGTCACCGTATTTGGTTTCCCTACCCAGGTCGGGATTGAGGAGATGGATCCGGTCGTGGGTGCGAAGCGCCCCGTCGTTGTGAGCGAAGATGGCCTCCATCTTTGTCCCGAAGAGCATCAGACGCTCTTTCTCCTTTCGGGCTTTGCGAGGTTCCGCGGTCAGGTAGTAACACCCAAGGGTGATATCCTGCGTCGGCGTCATGATCGGCTTTCCGCTTGAAGGACTGAAAATATTCAGCGGAGCCATCATGAGGAGTCGCGCCTCCAATTGGGCTTCCACCGACAACGGCACATGAACAGCCATCTGGTCACCATCGAAGTCGGCATTGTACGCGGTACACACCAACGGATGAATCCGGATGGCTTCACCCTCAATCAGGACGGGCTCGAAGGCCTGAATGGAAAGACGATGCAAGGTTGGCGCTCGATTGAGCAGAACCGGATGTCCCTTGGTTACCTCTTCAAGGATGTCCCAAACCTCAGGTGACTGACGCTCGATCATCTTCTTGGCCGAGCGAACCGTGTGGACGTATCCAAGTTCCTTCAGTCGCCGAATAATGAACGGTTCGAAGAGAACCAACGCCATCTTCTTGGGAAGACCGCACTGGTTCAGCTTGAGTTCAGGGCCGATGACGATGACCGAACGGCCTGAGTAGTCGACCCGCTTCCCGAGCAGGTTTTGGCGGAATCGGCCCGACTTGCCCTTGAGCATGTCGGAGAGCGACTTCAAAGCCCGGTTGCCCGCGCCGGTAACCGCCCGGCCATGGCGACCATTGTCGAACAACGCATCGACGGCCTCCTGAAGCATTCGCTTCTCGTTCCGAATAATGACCTCGGGAGTCTTCAACTGGAGCAAGTTCTTCAGCCGGTTGTTCCGGTTGATTACCCGACGATAGAGATCGTTCAGGTCGGACGTGGCGAACCGTCCGCCCTCAAGGGGCACCAAAGGACGTAAGTCAGGCGGGATCACCGGCAGGACCGTGAGAATCATCCATTCAGGCCGCATCTTGGACTTGGAGAAGCCCTGAAACAGCTTGATGCGCTTGGCGATCTTTTTGCGGTTCTGCTTGGACTTCGTCTCCTGCATCGCAATCTGAAGCTCTTCAATCGTCTTCTCCAGATTGATCTTGCAGAGAGCATCACGAACCGCTTCAGCTCCCATCTTGGCCGAGAAGGCCTCGGTTCCATAAGTCTGCCGTGCCTCACGGTACTCGTGCTCGGACAGAAGTTGGTTCTCTTTGAGCGGAGTGTTGCCGGGATCAATGACGAGGTAATCCTCGTAGTAGATGACCCGCTCGAGGTTCCGCGCCGTCATGTCCAGCATGAGGCCGATCCTCGACGGCATACACTTAAAGAACCAGATGTGAGACACCGGCACCGCGAGCTCTATGTGGCCCATCCGCTCCCGGCGAACCCGTGCCAACGTCACCTCGACACCGCATCGGTCGCAAACGACCCCGCGGTGCTTGATCCGCTTGTACTTTCCGCATGAGCACTCCCAGTCCTTGACCGGACCGAAAATGCGCTCGCAGAACAAACCACCCTTTTCGGGCTTGAAGGTACGGTAATTGATTGTCTCCGGGTTCTTCACCTCTCCCTTTGACCAGGATCGGATGATTTCCGGCGATGCAACGTGGATCGCTACATGATCCACCAGATTGACCTTGTCGAGGCCCAGCAACTCGCGGGCGGTGTCCTTGGAAGGAAGCATATCTTTAAGGTTCAGCAGGACGATTCTGTGGGTGGATTGAGGATCAGACCAACGCTGCCAAAAGGTTGCCCTGGTCCTTCGGCGCATCGGCCGGATTCGAATACCCGACCCTGACATCAAGGCCGAGCGATTGCATTTCCTTCACAAGCACATTGAAGGATTCGGGAATGCCCGCCTCTAGCGAGTTATCACCCTTCACAATGCTTTCGTAGATACGGGTGCGACCTTGCACGTCGTCCGACTTGACGGTTAGGAGCTCCTGCAAGGTATACGCGGCACCGTACGCTTCCATGGCCCAAACCTCCATCTCCCCGAAGCGTTGACCACCGTACTGAGCCTTGCCGCCCAGCGGCTGCTGCGTGACCAAGGAGTATGGCCCAACCGCTCTTGCGTGGATCTTATCAGCCACGAGATGACCGAGCTTCATCATGTAGATGTAGCCGACAACAATCTCCTGATCGAACTGCTCTCCCGAGCGGCCGTCATAGAGGTGAACCTTGCCATGCTCGGGAAGCCCTGCGTCCTTCAGGTAGCCGCGGATCTGGGTTTCCTTAATGCCATCGAACACAGGAGTAGCGATACGGATTCCCAAGAACCGGCAAGCCCATCCCAAATGAGTCTCAAGCAACTGCCCCACGTTCATTCGGGACGGCACCCCGAGCGGATTCAGCACGATCTCCACCGGGGTCCCATCGTGCAGGAAGGGCATATCCTCCTCAGGAACAATTCGCGCGACGACACCTTTGTTTCCGTGTCGACCTGCCATTTTGTCACCGACCGACAGCTTTCTCTTGGACGCGATGTAGACTTTGACCTGCTTGACGATACCACTGTCGACTTCCTCACCGGCTTCGATCCGTTCGAGCTCCTCGTCATGCTGCATCTGGAGATCTTCGAACTTCTTTTTAAACTGGCCGATGATTTCGTTGATCTTGTTCCTGATGGGTGACGGATCAATCTCAATACGATCATAAACCCCAGCCAGCTTCTTGAGCAGGGTCTTGGTGATCTTTCGGTTGGCGGGAATGATGATTTCGCCCGTCTCGCTATTGACCACATCGAGCGGAATCTTTTCTCCAAGCAGGATGTTCGAAAGCGCCTCGGTCAGTTGCTCCAGCAATTCTTCCCGCTTCACCTTGTATCCATCGTCGACTTCCTTCTGAGCCTTCTTGGGCGGCGCGCTGGTTCCTGCGACCGGAACGGATTCGCGCTTCATCGGCTTAACGCCATCCGCTTTGGCAGACACCTTGACATCCATGACGATGCCATAAGTCCCTGATGGAACTTTGAGCGACGTATCTTTAACGTCGGCGGCCTTTTCGCCAAAAATGGCGCGCAGCAACCGTTCTTCGGGGGCCAACTCGGTTTCAGACTTCGGGGTGATCTTGCCGACCAAGATGTCACCTGGCTTCACCTCAGCACCAATCCGGATGACTCCGTCGAGTCCCAAATTTTTGAGCGCGTCTTCACCCAAATTCGGGATGTCCCGGGTAATTTCCTCAGGCCCAAGCTTCGTGTCGCGAGCCACCACTTCGAACTCATCGATATGAATCGAGGTGAAGATGTCCTCTTTCACGATTTTTTCGGAGATCAGGATCGCATCCTCGAAGTTGTAACCGTTCCACGGCATGAAGGCGACCAGTACGTTGCGGCCCAACGCCAACTCTCCTCCATCGGTACAGGGACCGTCAGCTAAAACCTGTCCCTTCTTAACCGCCTCACCCTTGCCGACCAGAATCTTCTGGTTGATGCAAGTGGCAGCGTTGGAACGCATGAACTTGCGGACGGGATAAACCCAAAGCCCATCTTCCGGGGCATGGCGGATCTTCTTCTTTCCTTCGGGAAGCTTTCCATCCTTGGTGATGATGATCTGGCTCCCGTTGACAGACGCCACCTTCCCCGATTCCTCTGCCACGATCACAGCACGGGAATCACGAGCGACGCGTTCCTCTAGGCCTGTCGCAACCAACGGCGCCTCTGTAACCAAAAGCGGCACACCTTGACGCTGCATGTTGGAGCCCATCAGCGCTCGATTAGCGTCGTCATGCTCCAGGAATGGAATCAAGCCAGCGGCGACAGAGACCAACTGCTTTGGCGAGACGTCCATGTAGTCGACCTTATCCGGGTCCACATCAACGAAATCGCCCTTGTTACGGCAAGTCACCTGAGGCGTTTTAAACCGCCCCTTCTCGTCGATAACCGCATTCGCCTGGGCAATCGTGAAGCCCTCTTCCCGATCACCGGTAAGGTATTCGATCTGCTCGGTAACCCGACCCGTAACTGCCTTGCGATACGGGGTCTCAATAAATCCGAAATCGTTGACTCGGGCATAGGTCGCCAGCGAAGCGATCAAGCCGATATTCGGACCTTCAGGCGTCTCGATGGGGCAGATCCGCCCATAGTGCGACGGATGAACATCGCGAACCTCGAATCCAGCACGGTCGCGACTGAGGCCCCCGGGCCCAAGTGCTGACAACCGTCGCTTATGGGTCAATTCGGCCAGCGGATTGATCTGGTCCATGAACTGACTGAGTTGTGATCGTCCGAAGAAGTCGCGAACCACGGCCGACAGAGCCTTGGGATTGATGAGCTTCTGAGGCGTCATCGTATCCATGCTCTGATCAAACAGCGTCATGCGCTCTTTGACTAGGCGTTCAGTTCGAGCAAGGCCAACCCGGCACTGATTGGCCAGCAACTCTCCGACCGTGCGGATGCGCCGACTCCCCAAGTGATCAATATCATCAAGGCTTCCCTCACCCTTCTTCAGACGGAGGAGATACTTGGTCGCCCCCAAAAGGTCACGGCCCCTGAGAATGCGATCCTCACCGTCATCTTTGAATCCCAACTTTTGATTGATCTTGTAGCGACCGACACGACCCAGATCATAACGCTTCGGATCAAAGAAGAGGCGCTTTATCAGGGCTCGCGCATTCGCGGCGGTGGGAGGATCGCCCGGTCGGAGACGCCGGTAGATGTCCTTCAACGCTTCTTCAGCATTCTTGGTAGGATCCTTCTTGAGGCACTTGATGATGACACCTTCGTCAACCGAGGTATCGACCACACGGATCTTGCTCACACCCAACTCCGCAATCTGTCGCACAACGGCCTTGGACAAGGGCTCAAACGCGCGGGCCACTACAATGCCCTTGTCGAGGTCCATGGCATCCTCAACCAGAACCTTGTTCTGGATGTCCTCAAGCTTCTCGGCGTCCTTCACCGACAATTCCGAGATCTCATAGAACAAATTGAGGATGTCGCTGTCGGTTCCGATTCGTTGCGTATCGGCCTTGGACTCTCCAGCAGACAACTTTGCTTCGGGCAGGGTGAACAGCGCACGAAAGAACGTCGTTGTAAGGAACTTACGCCGCCGCTTCTTGCGATCGAGATAGACGTAGAGCAGGTCACTGGTATCGAACTGGGCCTCATACCAGGATCCACGATCGGGAATGATGCGGAAAGAATGCAGCATCTTCCCGTTGGGATGCTGGGTGGTCTCGAAAGCAATGCCCGGAGACCGGTGCAATTGACTTACAATGACCCGCTCCGCTCCGTTGATCACGAAGGTCCCCTGAGGAGTCATGAGCGGGATCTCGCCCATGAAAACCTTTTCCTCCTTGGTGCCCCGGGTCTCTTCCTTGAGCTGGAAAGTCACATAGAGGGGTGCCCCGAACGTCAACCCCTCCCGGAGACACTCGAGCCAATCAACCTTGGGCTCCTGGATCTCATAGCTATGGAAGTCCAAAACCGTCTTGCCATCGTAACTCTCGATGGGGAAGACCTCGGTAAAGACGGCTTGCAAACCTAGGTTCTTACGCTTGGAGTTTGCTAACTCAGCCTGTAGGAACTCCCGATAGGAGTCCAACTGGATTTCGATGAGGTTCGGCGGAGCGATGACCTCCTTGATCTTGCCGAAGTTGATGCGCTCGGTGGTTTTCTGTGCCATTGCGACCTCGTGTTCAATTTGCACCCGCCTCTCGGCGGGAGCGTGTCGAGTGAAAAGACAATACGACGAGTTCTAGCGCATCGGGTACATACTCCGTGCGCCAGAACTCGTCAGACTGGCATGCCTACTAAACTTCGGTTGATAATACGAGCAGAAATCCGTTTGCCAAATCAAGCTTTGAATAAAGAGAGGACGGCTGTTTGCCACAGCCGTCCCTTGTTAACAGGAGTAGGCTACTTCAACTCAACCTTGCCACCAGCCTCCTCGAGCTTCTTCTTTGCGGCCTCCGCTTCGGCCTTCGGAGCACCCTCAAGCACAGGCTTGGGCGCACCCTCAACGAGGGCCTTCGCTTCAGCCAGACCGAGTCCTGCTTTGACCTCGCGAACCGCCTTAATGACCCCAATCTTCTTGTCAGCAGGCACCGAAGCCAGAATGACATCAAAGGTATCCTTCGGTGCTTCGGCAGCAGCGGCAGCAGCAACCGGAGCGGCGGCAGCAGCAGCCGGAGCGGCGGCAGTAACGCCCCACTTCGCTTCAAGTTGCTTAACCAAGTCAGCGGCCTCTAGGACCGTGAGCTTGCTGAGTTCTTCCACCAACGTGTTGATATCGGGCATGGTATTCTGCGATTCGTATCGTCGTGGGAAAGGCGATCCCCAATTGGTCCAACGCCTGCAGACCGACGATTTACTTGTTTTTTGTTTGTGACGGAACCCTCACGGGATCTGTCGAGAGTGGCGCGGCGCTGTCAGCCCTTGTCGGCGTTTGCCTGAATGACGCGGGCCAACTGCGTGGCGGGAGTATTGATGAGTGCTACCAACTTCTGGGCAGGGGCTTGGAGGATTCCAAGGATCCTGCCCTGCAACTGCTCCAGGGGAGGAAGATCAGCAATCACCCGAATCTCCGCAGCGGTCAGTGCTTTGGATCCGATGTAGGCGAATTGCAACTTGGGCTTGTCGAACTCGGCCTGGTAGCTCTTGAGAACCTTGGCAGCTGCGGCCAAGTCCTTCTTGCCGGTAACAACAGCCAATTGACCCGCCAAGGTTCCCCCTAGGTCTGCCACTCCGGCCTCTTTTGCAGCAACCCGGAACAGAGTGTTCTTAACTACATGCATTTCCGCATGGGCCTTTGCGAGGCGCTTGCGGAGCTCATTGAACTGCCCTACCGAAAGACCACGGTAGTCAACGACGAGGAAAAACGGCGATTGGGAGAGACGTTGGACGTACTCTGCCGAAATGAATTTCTTTTCAGCGCGCATGGGTCAGAGAAGATTAGGCTTTGGCGAATTCACGGATATCGACCCGAACCGCAGGGCTCATGGTCAATGACAAGGTAATGGTTCGAACGAAAACCCCTCTGGCGCTCGCGGGGCGAGCCTTGTGCACCGCCTCAATGACGGCGCGGGCATTCTCATTGATCTGGGCGGCAGAGAAAGACGCCTTCCCGATAGCGACGTGAACGTTACCGGCCTTGTCGATCTTGAATTCAACGCGACCTGCCTTGACTTCACGAACCGCTCTGGCGGTATCCTCCGTCACCGTTCCTGTCTTGGGATTGGGCATAAGCCCACGGGGTCCAAGCACCTTCCCGAGCTTACGCACTTCAGTCATGGCCTCTGGAGTGGCGACCGCGATATCAAAATCCGACCAGCCTTCCTGGCATTTCTTAATCAAGTCATCAAATCCAACGTGCTCGGCGCCCGCGGCCCGTGCAGCCTCGGCTGCCGCGCCCGGCTTGGCGAAGACCAAGACTCGAACGACCTTCCCCGATCCGTGCGGTAGGGGAACGGTACCCCGGACCATTTGATCGGACTGTTTTGGGTCAACTCCAAGGCGGAATGCGATGTCGATCGTCTCGACAAATTTCGCCTTCGGAAATTTCCCGAGAATCTGGACTGCCTCTGCAAGGTTGTAGACCTTGTCAGCAGTGACCTGCTCCTGTGCTTTCTTGAATCGTTTGCTTGGCATGATTTGTGGCGGTGCAATCGGGTTTGACCCCTCCCGCGTCAATGTTTAAAAAGTTAACTTAGCCCGTACATCAGCCAACGACATCAATGCCCATGCTGCGGGCAGTTCCGGAGATGACGCGGACGGCCGCGTCCTCACTGTTCGCGTGGATGTCACTGCCCTTCATCTTGATGATCTCGAGAATCTGCTTGCGAGTCACCTTACCGACCTTTTCTTTGTGAGGAACCTTCGAACCGGAAGCGATTCCCGCGGCCTTCTTCAAGAGAATGGATGCCGGGGGCGACTTCAGGATGAAAGTAAAGGACTTGTCCTGATAAACCGTGATGACCACGGGAATAACCAAACCAGCCTTGTCTTTGGTTGCGGCGTTGAACTCCTTGCAAAACGCCATGATGTTGATGCCCTGTGAGCCGAGAGCAGGTCCTACCGGCGGAGCCGGATTAGCCTGACCCGCGGAAATCTGCAGCTTGACAATACCCGTAACTTTCTTGGCCATACCAAATAAAATAGCCCGCCGCCCATGACGGCAGCAGGCGGTTGTTTAAAAACTACGATTTTTCGACCTGCCAGTACTCCAACTCCACCGGTGTCTTCCGGCCGAAGATGTCCACCGTGACCTTGAGTTTGCCCCTCTCAGGCTCCAGTTCTTCGATTACACCGGTGAAATTAAGGAAGGGGCCATCATTGATCTTCACGGTCTCTCCAAGGTCAAAGCTGACCTTGGGCTTCTCGGTATCCTCGCTGTCGGAAACCTGAACCTTGATCGTCGCAATCTCATCTTCGGTCACCTCCATGGGCCGATCCCCGCCGACGAATCCAATGACACCTTGAATGTCCTTGATGAAGTACCACGGTTTCTCGAGCGGGCGCATTCCCTCATCTAGAAGAATCATCTCGATGTACACATAGCCTGGATGGAGCTTCCGATTGGTGACCGTCTTTTTGCCTCCACGGACCTCCACCACCTTCTCCATGGGGACCAGCACCTCGCGGATGTAAGGTTCCATCTCGTCGGATTTCAGGCGCCGTTGAATGCTATCACGGACCTTCTGTTCCTGACCAGCGAGGCAATGTAGAGCGTACCAGCGGTGTTTCATGGGAGAGTTTCCTGTCTGCATTCCCTTCAAATCAGAGGAGTGCACGCACCGCTTTAAGAATGGCGAAATCGGACCCGATGACGAAAAGCCCCAGCACAGCAAGAACAACGAAGACCAGAACGGTCGAGTTCCACAACTCGTGCTGGCTGGGCCAATTGCACTTCTTGAGTTCATCCCGGGTCTCGCCCACGTACACCGCCAAGGACTTGAGCCAACCCAAGTACCAAGCCAGGCCGAAAACAGCGAGAACACCGATGGACCAAAGCAAGAGCTCGACGTAAAATTTCTTCACAATAACCTATCGCTACGTGGCGGAGGGGGAGGGATTCGAACCCCCGGTGGGTTTGAGGCCCACAGCGGTTTTCAAGACCGCCGCAATAGACCACTCTGCCACCCCTCCGGCAGACTGGCAGGGCGTGAGGGACTTGAACCCCCAACCAACGGTTTTGGAGACCGCTACTCTACCAATTGAGCTAACGCCCTGTCTTACTGTCATCAAGCTTGCTGCCAAGCCCGGTATTTGAAGGGAACCCACCGTACACGGTGGGCTCCCTCAAGGTCAACTCGCCTTAGGCGATAACTTCGGCGACACGTCCGGCCCCAATCGTGCGGCCACCCTCACGGATTGCGAAGCGCAACCCCTTTTCCATGGCTACCGGCGCCAGCAGGGTGATTTCGACGGAAACATTGTCACCCGGCATAACCATCTCCACACCCGCAGGCAGGCTAACGGTTCCAGTCACGTCCGAGGTGCGGAAGTAGAATTGAGGACGGTAGTTCGTGAAGAACGGAGTATGACGACCACCCTCATCTTTGGTCAGGACGTAAACTTCAGCCTTGAAGTGAGTATGGGGCGCAATAGAGCCCGGCTTGGCGAGAACCATGCCTCGTTCGACGTCTTCCTTTTTGACCCCTCGGAGCAGGATGCCGACGTTGTCGCCCGACTTGGCGCTATCGAGCAACTTGCGGAACATTTCAATGTCCGTTGCGGTCGTCTTGCGAGTATCCTTTAGACCGACGATTTCAACTTCGGACATCTTATTCAGAATGCCGCGCTCGACACGACCCGTCACGACGGTACCGCGGCCTTCGATGTTGAAGACGTCCTCGATGCACATCAGGAAGGGCTTGTCGTCTTCTCGAACGGGTTCAGGAACAAAGGTGTCCAGCGCGTCGAGAAGATCAGCGATGGCCTTTTCGCCTTCCGGAGTCGCCGAGAGGGCCGCCGTAGCGGAACCCCGAATGATTGGAGTTGTGTCCCCAGGGAAGCCGTACTTGTTGAGCAGATCGCGGATTTCCATTTCGATCAACTCAAGGAGATCCGCGTCCGCCAGGTCAACTTTGTTGAGGAACACGACGATGCTGGGAACGCCGACCTGACGGGCGAGGAGGATGTGCTCGCGGGTCTGGGGCATTGGACCATCCGCTGCAGAAACGACCAAGATCGCGCCGTCCATCTGGGCAGCGCCGGTGATCATGTTCTTGACGTAGTCAGCGTGTCCTGGGCAGTCGATGTGGGCGTAGTGCCGCTTGGGGCTCTCGTACTCGACGTGCGAGACGGCGATGGTGACGGTTTTCGTGTCATCGCGGACCGTACCACCTTTGGTAATGTCTGCGTAGGAGATCGCTGGCGCGAGTCCCTTACGATGCTGGACCGCGACCAACGCGGCCGTCAGCGTAGACTTGCCGTGGTCGACGTGCCCGATCGTGCCGACGTTCATGTGCGGCTTGGTGCGCTGGAAGTTTTCCTTGGCCATGTGACTACCTTTTTAACGTTTTCTACGTTCGTTAAACTGCAATGTTGCCTCGACGATGGAGCCCACGACCGGGCTTGAACCGGTGACCTCGTCCTTACCAAGGACGTGCTCTACCAACTGAGCTACGTGGGCCTCACCCGGAACTACTCCGTCCGCAACTTGCTGTCTTGAGACAACAAAAAGCTCAGGTTTCTACAGTGAACTGCGAGAAACCGAACCACGGCGCAGGCAACTCTCAAATGAGGGGCGAATTGATAGGAATCGGCGGTCAAAGTGTCAACGGGTTTCTCCGGTTGATGCACAGGTATTTTCGATTACCTCCCAACCGGCAGTCCCATGTGCGGGTCCCCGATCGGAGCTAGGGGCGGCTTCGTTAGGGCGCTTGCGTGCTTTTTATGGGTTTCGATGGCAAACAGGGTCCATGCGATGCGCGGCAGTGCTGGGGGCCTCCCAAAATCGTTCCAAGTTCAGCAACAAGGCCGTCCGCGCGTTTCTCGAGGCGGGTTGGACCGTCTTTCCGATTCACCCCCGGGAATCGGAGGTAGAGGGGATCGCCTGCTTCGTGAGCGTGGTCAGCCTCCCTACTGTTCCCACCGTGATCTCAGTCTACGTCCCGCCAGCGATCCTCCTTGGGGAATTGGAAATGATTGCCGCTAGAGGATGCGGCGAACTGTGGCTCAATCCTGGAAGTCACACTTCCGAAGTTCTCGATGAAGCGAGTCGCCTCGGGCTCAGGGTCGTCCTTGATTGCACCCTATTCCGACTGGGGCGGCGGCCTGAGGAGTTTCCGCAATGAGACGCCGAGCTGATCCGACCGGGACGTGCATCCCCTAAATTGCCCCACCTCAGTCCACCGTTGCTCAATTCAGATGCAACCATGGAACGGTGCTCGCCAACGGGCGGGGATGCCTTGACTGGAAAGGGCGCAGGATGGAGCCCGCGTATGAAGAAAACCATCCAGTACAGCGTTGCCGTCGCCCTAGCTCTGGCTACCGCCGCTGCAACGTCCGCCCTTGCCGACAGTTGGCAGGACCGTGCGATCGCCCCCGTCACCAACCCAATCTTCTTTGAAACTCCGATGATCCAATCGGAAGTCAGGCCGCTTTTCCTTTATCACAAGTTGGACTCCGGATTGCTGGGGGCACCGGTGGACGTGCGGGTGTATGCAGTACAACTGCGCTATGCGCTGACCGATCGCTTGGCGTTGATCGCAACCAAGGACGGGTATGTCGACATCGGAGGAAAAGGCAAGGCCGTCAATGCGGAGGGCTGGGCGGATCTCGCGGCAGGGCTGAAGTACGCGTTGTTCCAAAGCGAGGATAAGCAGTTCATCGTGACCTTGGGGTTTACGATCGAGATTCCGACTGGGAATCAGGATGTGTTTCAGGGTTCTGGCAGCAGCGAACTCAACCTTTTTGTTTCGGCCATGAAGGGCTGGGACGACCTCCACGCAACGGCGACTCTGGGTGGACGAATCCCCTTTGATGGGGACAAGAAGACCTCGAACCTCCGGTATTCGGCGATGCTCGACTATTACGTCTGCAAGTGGTTCATCCCCTATGTCTCCTTCAACGCCTTCACCACCCTGAGTGATGGCAATGGGCCGGGCTTCAAATCCGAGGGTTTCGACCTCATCAATTTCGGCAGCTCGAACGCGTCGGGACACACTCAGGGGGCGCCTGGCGGTGGTTTCCGTGCGCGCCTTCTTCAGAATCTGGATCTGGGCGTCGGCTACGAGTACGGGCTGATCAGCAAGAACGACCTCTTCAAGACCCGCTACACGTTCGATCTCATTTGGCGGTTTTGATTCACCCCCCGTTCCATCTCGAATGATCATCGGACGATCGCCGACGCGCGGTCGTCCGTTTTCTGTTTTTGGAGGGCAACGCGTCCTTGCCGAAGGAGCCGGGCCAACGACAGATTCTCCCCGGATGACACCGCTTCACCGTCGCACTTTCCTGCTTTCCCTGGTTTCGATTACCGCGCTGGCTGGATGCGCGCGTTTCGAACCGCCGCATGTCCATGCCGAAGACTACGACGGGAGAAAGATCCGGGTCGCGTGCATTGGAGACTCGATCACTTTTGGAGCGGGGGTCGAGGACCGTGAAAGGAACAACTACCCGACCGTTCTCGGCGGTCTGCTCGGCACCAGTTTCGAAGTCCGCAACTTTGGCCGCAGCGGTGCAACGCTGTCCAAGTCAGGGGACCTTCCCTACTGGACCACGGACGAGTTCAAGGCGGCGACGGAATGGCGACCGGATGTGGTAATTCTGAAGCTTGGGACCAACGATACCAAGCCGCAGAACTGGAAAGGCAAGGATGCGTTCAAGCGGGACTTCATCGCTCTGCTGGAGCACTTCAAATCCCTTCCCACCAAGCCACGCACAAAGGTCTGGATCTGCCTTCCAGTTCCTGTCTTCGGTGATCAATGGGGAATCAAATCGGAAACTTTGGAGGAAGGAGTGAAAACGGTGCTGATGGAGACCTGTCAGGATCGAAAGATTCCGGTCATTGACCTGAACGACGCGCTGACGGGCCATCCAGAAATGTTTCCCGACAAGATTCATCCGAATGCGGCGGGCGCTAAGCTGATGGCGTTGACCGTGTTCCAAGCGATCCGACCCTGATGCCCAACAACGACGGCAGTTTAGGCGACAGGCCTCGCCCCGGGGTCGCCTCAGGGACGGCGGCCTTTCAGATCATCCGGGTAGTCCCCGAGTGACGCATGCGTCGTCATCTGGTCGAATTCGGGCAATGACTCCGACGTTGCCCTTGTTCGGTGCCGACGTAGCCTCCCTCTCTGTGGAGGAAGAACCGATCCGCGCGCGCCGCGCCACCGTCGACGACCTGCCCGCACTTCATGCCTTGTGGCAGCGCGCCGACTTGCCGTGGGATCAACTTGACCGGTTCGTCACCGAGTTTCTCGTGGTACCCGGGGAAGAAGGGATCCTTCTCGCCGCCGTCGGACTGCAGGTGGACGGGGATCAAGGACTGTTCCATAGCGAAGCCATCCTGCCGAACGACGATGCCGATGCGTATCGCGCCGCCCTTTGGCAGCGACTTCAGATCGTCGCCAGAAACCATGGTGCCGTGCGGCTGTGGACCCTTGAGGACGCTCCTTTCTGGAGATCCGTCTTTGTCCCGGCGGACCCGGCTTTGGTTCAGGGGCTGAAAGCCAGCTTCGCCGATTCCACCGCAGAATGGTGGACGTTTCAGGTGATCGACCCGGCCAAGGCCCAAAAGCTGGTGGACGAACAACTCGCCCTTTGGGAGGCCAACCGCCAGGTCGGGTCCACGGAGTTTACCGACAGCATTCAGCGATTCCGGCAGGTCTCATTCCTCCTGGTGGGCGTGGTCATCACCATGATGCTGGTCATGGTGCTCTACGTCTTGCTTCGTCGACCGGATGCCATCCAGCAGGTGATTCGAGGATTTGGAGGTCGGTGATCAGGCCAGGCTGCCGGGTCCCATTCGTGCCCTCGGTCTACCAGACTTCCACCGGGCCCGCGGGCACCGGAATGGCTTCTCGACGGGCGCTGGCGGGTTCGTCCTCGCGCAGAAAGCTGGCCACCATCGGAGACAATTGGTAGCGGGGGGTCAGTTCACCGTTTGCATCACAGAACTGGCGTCGCCAGGCGATGTAGTTCGTCGCGATCGTCTCGAACTCCTCCCTTGAGGACATCAGCACCACCTTCTTGTTGAACTCGGCTGACGGTCCAAATCGCTTCGCGTACCACGGTGCCACCTTGCGAAACATGACGCATCCCAGCTTCTCCCCGAATACCTCGATCATCAGATCGAGATGCCTTCGGACGATGACCATGCGCTCTTCGAATGATGGCTCTGGCAGCAACTCCCCGGTTGCCAGCAGATGTCGCGTCCGGCGAAAGATCCAGGGATCATAGAACGCCCCCCGGCCGGCGCTGACGCCGGCGCAGCCCGTCACCTGCATCATGTGGTGCGCTGCCTCGGGAGTGGTGACGTCTCCGTTACCGATCACCGGGATGCGCTGCACCGCCTGCACGACACTGCGAATGCCCGACAGGTTGACCTTGCCGGAGAACCCCTGCTCCCGCGTGCGACCATGAACGAAGACCGCTGCAATCCCCGCCTCTTCCAGAGCCGCCGCCAACTCCGGGGCTGTCAGATTCTGATCATCCCAGCCCAACCGCATCTTGGCGGTCACGGGGATTCGGACCGCCTCGATCATCCCGCGTACCAGATCCTGGGTTCGGGCGTGATCGGTCATCATCGCGGAACCACCGCCCACTCGAACCACTTTCTTCACCGGGCATCCCATGTTGATGTCGACCGAAAGTGCGCCCAGATCCTCGCACTTCTTTGCGGCATCCCGCATCTCCGACGGCACCGCCCCGAAAAGTTGGACCGCCAGAGGCCGATCCCGCCCGTTGGTTTCGACCAACTTCAATGCCTTGGGATTCTTCTCCAGCAAGGAGCGCGCGTTGACCAGATCGGTGGTGCACAGGTCCACACCGCCGATTTCCCGCACCACGATGCGGAACGGCAGATTCGTGTAGCCGGCCAGCGGCGACAGGAACAGGTTCGACTTCAGTTCAAGCGATCCAAACTGGATCATGGTTCGCAGCCTACCCACAAGCTGCGCTCGGAGCCACCCACGAACCGTGGTTCCCTCGCCGCCCAGGAGGAGTCCGATCGGACAGAGCCGACCGCTCCGATGGATCCACGCGATCTCCGCTCTGGAAACCTGCCCAAGCCCGGCCCAATACTCTGCGGATGCCCCCTTTCTCTCGCCGAGGATTCCTTGCCACCGGCCTGACTGCCGCTGGAGTCAACCTGCTTCCAAAGTGGTTCGAAGCCCGGGCAGCTGACACACCCAGAGCCCGGCGACTGCTCTCGGCCAATGACCGCCCTGCAATCGCGCTGATCGGCTGCGGTGGCATGGGGCAGTACGACGCCGAACTCATGTCCCGGCACGCCGACATCGTCGCGTTGTGCGACGTGGATTCCGCCCGACTCGAGAAGGCTCACCAGAAGTATCCCCGCGCAAAGACTTACCCGGACTTCCGCCACTGCGTCGCGCACTCCGGACTGAACGGCATCATCAACGGGACGCCCGACCACTGGCATACCCTCATCAACCTCGCCGCCATCCAGGCCGGACTGGATGTCTACTCCGAAAAGCCGCTGACCCTCACCATCGACGAGGGGCGTCGGTTGGTCCGATCCGTCCGCAAAGCCGGCGCGGTTCTCCAAACCGGGAGCCAGCAACGAAGCGACAAACGATTTCGTCTGGCGGTGGAATTGGTCCGAAATGGGCGTCTCGGCCGACTCCGCCACGTCACGACCTCCCTGCCGTCCGGCCGCCATGGCGGCCCGTTCTCACCCTCCATCCCGCCGGCCTCACTCGACTGGAACTTCTGGCAGGGACAGACCCCTTCGATCGCCTACGTGGCCGAGCGATGCCACGGATCCTTCCGGTATTGGTGGGATTACTCCGCTGGAACGCTCACCGACTGGGGGGCGCACCATAACGACATCGCTCTCTGGGCCATGGGACTCCCCGACGGAGAGAACGGGCCGGTAGCGGTCGAAGCCCATGCGCTGCGAGAGCCCGTGAAGGATGGGTTCTCGTTCCCCTCCACCTACCTGGTCCAGTACCGCCATGCCAATGGGGTCACCCACACCTGCCGGACGGTTCAGACCGAGGATCCCGCCGGCGGCGTGATCAGCCTCAATACACCCCCGGCCCAGATGTCCAACGGCGTGCTGTTCGAAGGGGATGACGGATGGTTGTTCGTTTCCCGAGGCCGCATTCAGGCCAGTGATCCTGCGCTGCTCGAAACCCCGCTCGACAACCCTGCCTGGCGGGCCGCCGAATCCAACGACCACACCGGCAACTTCGTGGATTGCATGCGCTCGCGAAACGATCCCGTCGCCCCGTCGCGGTCGGTCATCGGAGCGTGAGCCTCTGTCACCTGGGTGCCATCGCGCTCCGTCTGGGACGTCCCCTACGATGGGATCCCAAGGCCGAGGAATTCGTAGGTGATCGCGAGGCCAACCGCTGGATTGCACGGCCCATGCGTCGAGGGTTTGGCTACGACATGCTCTGAAAGCGGCATCCAATCCCGCCCGCCCATACCATCGACAACGGTCGCCCCAGCCGAATCATCCGCTCACCGACTCGCATGCCAAGTACCGCCACGCGCCTCAACGCCTTCACGGAGTCCGTCATCCGGGGAATGACCCGTCTCGCCAACCGGCACGGGGCCATCAACCTCTCGCAGGGATTCCCCGACTTCGATCCACCGGAGGTCCTGCTTGCGGCACTGGAGAACGCCGCCCGCGGACATTGCCACCAGTATGCGGTCACCTGGGGTGCTCCCAATTTCCGGCAGGCCCTTGCCCGAAAGATCCAGCGCTTCTCCGGAATGGAGATCGACCCGGACCAGCACCTGGTCGTCACTTGTGGGAGCACCGAAGCGATGATGGTGGCGATGATGACCGCCTGTAATCCAGGGGATCGCGTGGTGGTTTTCTCGCCCTTCTACGAGAACTACGCCGCGGACGCGATCCTCGCGGGGGCCCAGCCCATCTATGTTCCGCTCCGTGCGCCCGACTTTGATTTCGATCGAGAGGAACTGCGGAAGGCCTTCCAGCAAAAGCCAAAGGCGATCGTCGTCTGCAACCCATCCAATCCTACCGGAAAGGTATTCAGCCGGGAGGAACTGCTCTCCATCCTGGAACTGGCGGAGGAACACGATGTGTTTGTCATCACCGATGAACCGTACGAACACATCGTTTACGAACCCCGCCAGCATCTCCACTGCGCCGCGCTTCCAGGCGCTGGAGACCGGGTCATCACCTGCAACTCCCTTTCCAAGACGTATTCCATCACCGGTTGGCGTCTGGGTTATGTCCAGGCGGCTCCACACGTGATCGCCCAGGCCAGAAAGGTGCACGACTTCCTGACCATCGGCGCGGCTGCGCCTTTGCAGGAAGCCGCGGTCGCGGCGTTGGAATCGCCTGATTCCTACTACACCGGGCTACGCGATCTTTACGCCGCCAAGCGGCGTGTCTTTCTCGGCTGCCTTCGTCGGACCGGGCTGCGCTTCACCGAACCCCAAGGCGCCTACTACGTCATGGTGGACATCTCGCCCTTCGGCTTCCGGACCGATACCGAGGCGGCGGAGTGGCTCGTCCGTGACATCGGAGTCGCCGGGGTCCCGGGTTCGAGCTTCTTCCGTGAACCGGAACACCGCTACATCCGGTTCCACTTCGCCCGGGGCGAGGAGACGTTGCTGGACGCGGGCGAACGATTGATCAAGGCCGCGCGGGCCGGAAGCTGAAGAACCCACATGAGCACCCTTCAACCCATCACCCGCCGTCAGTTTCTGGATACCACCGTCCTCGGAATTTCCGCGGCGGCGGTGGCTGGGACGACCGGTCTGCTGAGGGCCCAGTCCCCCGGTGACCGCCCCGGGAAGGCAGAAGGCGTGACCGTCGATCATCCGCGCAGTCGAGTGCCCGTCGGGCTCATCATCGACGACTCGACCTGCCTGGTGAACGTCAACCGGTTCGCCATGCCCCAGTTCGACGCCGCCTGGGGCGGCACAAACAAGGTGTTTCAGCGCGACTGGAAGAGTTGGCCGGTTGAAATCCCGGACGCCTTCGTCCGCAAGTTTGGCGAGTGGTGCGCCGCTCAGGGCGTGAAGGGCAAGTACAGTATCGTCCCCTACCCCGCCTGCGTCGGTCGTCTGGATCGCGAAGTGCCCGGTTGGTCCCGACGGGAGATTGAGGACAGCATCCGACTGGTGCGCGAGCTGATGATGCCCAACTGGGACATCCACCCGGAGATGGTCACCCACACCCGCGTCATCGACCTGAAGACTGGCCACCCCTACCCCGAGCTGTCAGTGAAGTTCATGGAGAACTGGGAATGGACCACAGGCCGCAGCGCCGACGAAATCGCTGCCTACATGGCCTATGCGCTGGGAATCCTGAAAAACATCGGGCTGCCGTGCGAAGGCATCACCACGCCGGGGGGCTTCGGCAATCGCGCGTTGCCCCAACTCGCACAGGCCACGTTTCAATCGGTGCGTGAGGTCTTTGACGCGGAGATTCCGCACTACTTCCGGCACGTCTTCGATTCCGGGTCCGAGAGCGTCGCGCCGCGCGTCGAGTACGCCGCCGATCTCTCAACCCATCATCCCCGCTGCGTGGTCAGCATCGTCGGATGCACGGGCGACTGGACCGGCGGATGGGACAATGTTGAACCCGTCGGAGCCGACCGCTTCATCAGCGCCGATGGCCAGACGGGGCGGGTAGTCGATGTCCTCCGCCGTGGTGAACCCGCGATGATGCTGGCCCACTGGACCGGGATCTACTGGTTGGGTCGCGAATTGGGTTTCGATGTGTTCAAAGAAGTCGTTCGACGCCTGGACGAACACCATCGTGACTCGATCCGGTGGATGAAGCTTTCGGAACTGTCGCGCTACTGGGCTGCCCGGGAACTGACCACCATCGAGCGACTCCCAGGGGCTTTCCGACTCTCGGCCCCGTTCGCCTGTCCCGATTTCACCCTGAGCATCCGTCCGCCAACGTCGGTAAGCCGGATCCAAGTTGGCACCTCGGGCCCAATCCTTCGGCGCATCAATTCCATCGCCCAACTCCGTGCCGGCACCTGGTGCGCGGCCCAAAACACGCTCAAGGTCTGTTTCGACCTGCCAAAGGGCATCTCTCAGCTGGTTCTGGGCTGACCAAGGCCTCCGCTGAAATGATCAGGGGCGAACCGGCGGACCG
>Ga0105048_10004711_pt1 | contig 22126 bp, 21 predicted proteins | sample MAT05_FD_78382 | JGI IMG/M metagenome (GOLD analysis project Ga0105048, IMG submission 78382) | Freshwater microbial communities from Lake Fryxell liftoff mats and glacier meltwater in Antarctica - MAT-05 | ecosystem: Environmental > Aquatic > Freshwater > Ice > Liftoff microbial mat | place...
AACACCAAATCAGAAAACAACGCTATTCCAGGTTCGGTAGGTTCTTTTATTCCGGTGAAAATTGGCAAATTGCGAAAGCATTTTGTAAAACTGTCGAAATATGCGGGTTGTGGGCCTTGCATTTTCGATTTTATTTTTTTTGTTTGAAAATGATAAAACCAGTTTGCATTTTGTGGCACAACGGAAATTAAATTGCTGCGCGAATTAAAATTAAAATATAAGTAAACACCAGCCAAAATAGCAGTAAAAGATACGACTGTGATTAACCCAATGGCGGTGCGCCTAAATGACATATATTTTTGTAAAAATTTGCACAAAGTTACGCTGAAATACTTCAATCCAAAGCAAAAAAAATCCCCTACAAATTGTAGGGGATTTTGAGGTAATTTACATTTATCAATCAGGAGCCACTTTTTGTAGCTTTTTTCTTGCAGCAACCAGTGCTGCCGCATTTGTGTGCGGTTGTTGGTGTTGTTCCTCCAGTCTGCACTGCAGGGGTTGAAGTTGCAGCAGAGGTTGGCGCAGTTGAAGCGGATGCTTCGCCTTGCTTTGCTTTACAACAGCCCTTACCAGATCCACTTTTACATTTGCTCGTTCCTTCACCTGCACATTGCTTTTTTACAGCCACAACGGTGTCCGCAGAAACCACTGGAGTTGGAGTTTGTACTGGGTCAGTTGCAGTTACAACCACGGCAGGTTTGGTTTCGTTTACAGCAGAAGGTTGCGTTTGAGCTTTAGAAGCAAATGAAAATCCAAATGCTACTATTGCTATTAATAAGGTCTTTTTCATGATTTAAAGGGTTTCAAATATTATACCACAAATATAATGTGCAATTATGAAAAAGTTGCAACAATAGTTTCACCGCCAACCGTTTTTTGATTCAATGTGACATTAATCTTACATGTCACTGGCAAAAAGATATCAATACGCGATCCAAATTTAATAAATCCAAACTCGGTGCCTTGGCTAGCCTTGTTGCCTACTTTTGCGTAGCAAATAATTCTTCGGGCTACAGCACCGGCAATCTGCCTAAACAAAACTGCGCCGTTTTTACCCTCCACAACCACTGTAGTTCTTTCGTTTTCAGTGCTGCTTTTTGGGTGCCATGCCACAAGGTATTTGCCTGCATAGTATTTTTGATAGCGAACTATACCTCCAATTGGATAACGATTTACGTGCACATTTAGCGGCGACATGAAAATACTAATTTGAATGCGTTTGTCTTTAAAAAATTCGGGTTCTTCGACCTCTTCAATTACAACAATTTTACCATCAGCAGGCGCTATGATATGATTTTCATCTATTGGGGTAAAACGATTGGGGTTGCGAAAAAACTGAACCACCAAAATAAAAAACAGGAGAGACAACAACAATATAGCACTAAAAACCCAGCCATCCCCGGCCAATAGATATATTCCAAAATTTAAGGCACCCAGCAGCAACGTTGTAAAAAGGATAATTTTAAATCCTTCGCGGTGTATCATCATGGCCGCAAAATTAGGCATTAAATTTAAAATTATCCTTGAATATGAATGATTCGATATCTTTGATATTGCCTTTGATGGCAAAAAAAATTAAAGCACCTTAAAACGACCCTCTCAATTTAAGCGTACTTGCTACCTTATCCAGAGCCACTATGTAGGCTGCAATTCGCATGTCTACGTTGTATTTTTCTGCGGTAGTATAAATATGGTCGAATGCCTGTTTCATAACCCTATCGCTGCGTCTGTGCACACGTTCTTCTGTCCAATAATAACCCAAACGATTTTGAACCCATTCGAAATAGCTCACTGTAACACCGCCCGCGTTGGCCAAAATATCTGGGACTACAAGAATGCCTTTATTTCTTAGTATAGGATCGGCATCCGCCGTGGTAGGTCCATTGGCTCCTTCCACTATTAATTTGGCCTTGATATTCATGGCATTTTCAGGTGTTATCTGGTCTTCCATGGCTGCGGGTACTAAAATATCGCATGTTAATTCCAGCAACTCTGCATTGGAAACCATTTGTCCACCTTTGTATCCATCTAAATTTCTGCTTTCACTTTTTGCCACAAAATCAATGGCGGCCTGCACATCTATTCCTTCCGGGTTATAATACCCCCCGCTGATATCGCTAATGGCCACTATTTTTACACCCAATTGGGCAATTAATTTTGCAGAAATAGAACCCACGTTGCCGAAACCTTGCACAACTGCAGTGGCCTCTGTAGGTTTAATCCCAAGCTTTGCCATAGCACTGCGTGTAGAAACCATAACACCTCTTCCTGTAGCCTCTACCCTTCCTAAACTCCCGCCCAAAACCAAGGGTTTACCGGTAACAACCGCCCATTGGTTCTGACCCTGTATTTTAGAATATTCATCCACAATCCAAGCCATTTCCTGTTGCCCAGTTCCCATATCTGGTGCAGGAATATCGTTGTCTGGCCCAAAAACGTGGCGCAATGCCAAAGTATAGGCTCTCGTCAATCTTTCAAGTTCTCCTTTGCTCATGATACGCGGATCGCACTTGATACCCCCTTTAGCACCGCCATAAGGAATATTTACAACCGCACATTTCCAGGTCATCCAAGCTGCAAGCGCTTTAACTTCATCTAAATTTACATCCATACTATAACGAACACCCCCTTTGGAAGGGCCAAGATGGCTGCTATGCACTACACGGTACCCTTCAAAAACTTGTATTGCACCGTTGTCCATGGTTACGGGCATATTTACGATTACACATTTTTCGGGTGACTTTAATACATTGGCAAATTGATCATCTAGCCCAAGAATGCGGGCGGCTTCATTAAAACGGCTCATCATGCTTTCCAATGGATTGTAAACATGCTGACCGCCTGAAATTAAATTAGACATTTAGGAATTAAATTGAGGTGCAAAAATACTTTATTTGTTCATGGTAATTTAACAATCATTCTCATCTGTCCAAAACAGTGGAAGGAAAAGTGATAGATCTCTCACTAAACCGCTTTTAAACTAAAACTAAACACGCTGCCTGCACCCTCTGTGCTCAGTACGGTTATATTTTCTCCATGTGCTTCAATGATATGTTTGCAGATACTTAAACCCAATCCACTGCCGCCACTGTCGCGGCTGCGGCTTTTTTCCACCCGATAAAATCTTTCAAAAATACGTGCTGAATGGCTCGACGGAATGCCTATGCCGTTATCTGCAACCTCAACAATTACTTTTTCTCTCGTATTTGACAAGCGCACTTTGGTATACCCTGCCACTTTTCCATATTTGATAGAATTAAAGCAAAGATTTGTAACTACCTGTCTTATCCGAAATTTATCGGCATGCACTATGTATTTTCCTGGCAGCGCATAGTCGTAAAGGTGAATTCCCTTTTCTGCCGCTTGCATTTCTAAAGATTCTATGACTTCATTTACCAATTCGAGCAAATCAAAGTCCTCATAATCCAATTGCAAATAGCCACTTTCATATTTGGTAATTGTATCTAAGTCGCTAATAATTTGATTGAGTCTATCTGTATGTTTAATTACTTTTTGCAGAAAGGATTGTACAATTTCCATATCAAACTTTTCTTCTTCCAACTCATCTGTAATTGAATCCAAGTAACCTTGAATGGTAAAAATGGGTGTTTTTAGTTCATGCGCAACATTGCCAATGTAATCGCGGCGATAAGTCTCCATCCGATTTAACCGGTCCAATTCGGCTTTGCGTGATTCGAAAAGTGCTTTAAGTGCGTCTTCAATATCCGATGATTTTTCAATATCTCCAGATCCGTTTTCAATTTCATTCTCAGATTGAATAATGGATTGCAATCCAAGAAGAATTTTCTTTTCCTTGCGGTTCCAAATTAAATTTGCCAGCATAAAGCCGCAGAAAAAAATAAAAACCACCAAAAAAATCAATTCCCATTGATCAAATTCAACTTTTTGTACCCATTTCATTGTGTTTTTTTTGTATTTTTCGAGTTTTCAAAATAAGGTGACGAAAATTGAAGTAGCAACCCTTTTCTTTATTGGGTTAGCAACCAATAAATGACGAGAACCAAAGTAACTAAAACCAGGGGAGCCATGCTTATTAACATACCCAGAGAACCGAGCAGCGCTATGATGGCAAACTGCTTACCATCTTGATTCTGATTGATCTTCATGTCTTTCATTGCCCTTATTGCCATAAAAAATGCAATGAACAAGCCTAAAACTAACACCACGCCTAAAATCAACAACAATGGATTTGCTATGGCAGGCAGCCACATGAGTAGGCTAAAAGCAGGCTGCCCCAATAACAAATAACTTATAAAATACAAAATCCCACCTCCCATTGTTACAAACAATGCATCTTTGGCATCTTTTCGGGGTTGATAAAACTTGGATTCCGTGGAGTCAGCGGATATTTTATGGGGGAAACGTGGTGCAAATTTCTTATTTCCGAGACGTTGTGCATCGCAAACAATTTTACCCATTTGGCTCCCTATATTTAAGTTGCTACTTGCAATCTTTAAATTCTGTGTGGGTATTTCTTTAAATAAACCAACTTCTTTTGGCCTATTTACGGCCAAATTACTATCTGCTGGCAGCCACAAACCGCCAAATCCTTTCTCTTTATCTATAGGTTTTAAAATGGTACAAGAACCAAAAAACAATACAGCTATTCCGAAAACAACAAATTGAAGTTTTGGAGCATGTCTATTGACCATACCGTCACAAAAGTAAGATTTGTTAATTGTGAATCAAAATCGTTCACAAATTGTGAACCCATAGCGCCAAAAATCGCCTTAACTTTGCTACTTTCATGCAGCCCACACATTCAGAAGATTTCCCTCCGTACTTAGATAAGCTGAACGATCCGCAGCGAGAAGCAGTGCTCAAAACCGACGGACCCGTTATGATTATTGCAGGCGCTGGTTCTGGTAAAACAAAGGTTTTAACAGTGCGGCTAGCCCACCTTATTCATTTAGGGGTTGACCCATTTTCAATACTTTCACTAACGTTTACAAACAAGGCCGCGCGTGAGATGCGGTTGCGCATAGAATCGCTTGTCGGAACAGCAGCGAAAAGCATATGGATGGGCACTTTTCATAGTGTATTTGCAAGAATATTAAGACAAGAAGCCGATAGATTGGGTTATCCTAAAAACTTTACCATTTACGACAGTGCAGACAGCAAAAGCCTAATTAAATCCATCGTAAAAGAAATGAATCTGGATGAAAAGGTATATAAGCCAAACATGGTGTTGGGCAGAATAAGCATGTGCAAAAACAACTTGATCGATTCGCATGCTTATGCCCAAAATGAGGACAACATGATGCAGGACAAAGCGGCCAACCGTACCAAGTTTTTAGACATTTTCAACACCTATACAGACCGGTGCTTTAGGGCTGGAGCCATGGATTTTGACGATATCCTTATAAACATGTACAGGTTGCTAAGAGACCATATAGACGTTTGCAACAAATGGCAACATCGCTTTAAATATATTATGGTTGATGAGTATCAAGATACTAACCATGTGCAGTATATGATTACCAAAAGATTGGCTGCAGTGTACCAAAACATATGCGTGGTAGGCGACGATGCCCAGAGCATATACGCTTTTCGTGGTGCCAATATTCAAAACATTCTAAATTTCAACCGCGATTATCCGGATGTTGCGACTTTTAAACTCGAACAAAATTACCGCAGTACCAGCCATATTGTAAAAGCCGCTGGAAGCGTGATTAAGAAAAACAAAAACCAACTTGAGAAACAAGTTTGGACAGCCAATGAAGAAGGCGACAAAATTAAAGTGGTGCGAAGCATTACCGAGGCCGAAGAAGCAAGATTTGTAGCCCAGAGTATTTTTGAAGAAAAAAACAACCACCAACTGCCCAATAAAGCGTTCGCCGTTCTGTACCGCACCAATTCACAAAGCCGTGCCTTTGAAGAAGCTATGCGCAGGGCAAATATTGACTATCGCATTTATGGCGGCACAAGTTTTTACCAACGCAAAGAAATCAAAGACCTTCTTTCTTATTTAAGACTTATCATCAACCCAGACGATGAAGAAGCATTGAAACGAATTATCAATTACCCTGCAAGGCAAATTGGGGACACAACCATAAACAAACTAATTTTGGTTGCATCTGAAAGAAAATGCAGCATTTGGGATGTGGTAAGCCATGCACGCCAAATTCCCGAATTGGGCACTGCTGCCGTGCGGGTTGAGAATTTTGCCATCATGGTAAAAAGCTTTATGGCAATGGCTGTAACACACAATGCCTATGATTTGGCCATGCATGTAGCCCGTCAAACAACCTTGCTTAAAACCTTGTACGATGACAAAACCGTTGAAGGGGTGAGTCATTATGAAAATATAGTGGAACTGCTGAATGGGATTAAAGAATTCGTGGAGGACGACGAAAGCGAAGTGGAAAAAACTCTCCCAAACTTCCTCGAAGAAGTAGCGTTGTACACTGACGACCCAAAAAACCAAGACCCTGATAGAGATTGCATCAGTATGATGACAATTCACCAAGCAAAGGGTCTAGAATATCCACATGTATTTATTGTGGGGCTCGAGGAAAACCTATTCCCTTCGCAAATGGCATTGACGAGTCGCGCTGATTTGGAAGAAGAACGACGCCTCTTTTATGTTGCCATTACGCGTGCTGAGAAAAAACTAAGCCTTACGTTTGCCACCAGCCGCTTTCGTTATGGCAACCTCACACCTTGTGAACCTAGCAGATTTATTGAGGAAATAGACAAAGAATATTTGGATATGGACCTTTCAGGCATGCGAAGCCAAAGCCCACTGAATTTGTTTGCACAACAGCGCAACCCTGGCGTAGAAAGAACCAACGTTACCAAAACCACTACATTGCTTCAACAGGTTTCTCGGCCCATACAAAATTTACCTGAAATAGATCCCCATTTTAAGGAAGATGACTTGCGCACTTTAATCGCCGGCCAGCGAGTGCAGCACCAAAGATTTGGTTTTGGCACTGTTGCAGAAATAGAAGGAGACGGCCCAAACCGAAAAGCGGTGGTAAATTTCGATGCTTTGGGAGAGAAGAAACTGGTGCTTAAATTTGCGAAGATGAAAATAATTGAATAAAACCCATATGCAAAACTTGCCTTTCTATATTCCGGCCCTTTTTATTGTTACAACCGCCCTGGCCGTTTGGATGATGTTTAAAGCGGCGAAAAACGCAGGCCTTTTCCTAATCCTAGTGCTGGTGTGGCTAAGCATTCAAGCTGTGGTCGGTTTATCTGGCTTTTATCTCGACCTGAAAAGTACGCCGCCGCATTTTATTTGGTTGCTATTGCCACCTCTCATTGCCATACTGATTATCCTTTTTACGGCAAAAGGCCGCGCATGGCTCGATAACTTAGATTTAAAAACTTTAACCTGGTTGCATGTGGTTAGAATTCCGGTTGAAGTGGTTTTGTACCTTTTATTTACCCAAAAATTATTACCCAAAATAATGACCTTTGAAGGCAATAATTTTGACATACTATGTGGTATAAGTGCAATAATGGTAGGGGTTCTGTTGTTTAGGGGAGGTAAAATTAGGCGCAATGGTTTGCTCATTTGGAATGTAGCCTGTCTTATGCTTTTGGTAAATATTGTCTACTTGGCCGTCTTCTCTACCCCCATGCCTTTCCAAAAATTCGGATTCGACCAACCCAATATCGCTATTTTCTACTTTCCTTTTATTTGGCTACCTTGTTGTGTGGTTCCATTGGTATTGCTGGCGCATGTTGCGGCTATACGGCAATTGCTGAAGCAGAAATAATCAAACCTTTTTCTCTATCATCCGTTTGGCCAACAATGCAAAAAGTCCCATCACACAGCCGCTTATTACTCCAATAATTAAACCCATGAGCTCAATGGACAGTTTTGGGTGGTGTTCAATAAAAGGTGAGTTGTAATAACTGTGCTTATCTGAATTTAAATTTAGATAAACCAATACCCCGAAAGCATGGGCAAAGGTGATACAAACACAATTGGCAAGTCCTAAGCAAAGACCATTTTCCCTGAAATACAAGCACAGTTGTAAAAGCCATTGCCAATCCGAACAAGGAGAGAGTGAAAATCATTTTGGAATTCCAAGTTTTGGTACTTTAGAAAGCAAATGAAAAAAAATCAACTAAAAAAACAAGACAATTGCATATTGATATTCTCGGCTCCAATTCAAACCTCAAGCTACCTTTCAATAAATAGATTCTTCCATAAATCTTTGGTAATTCCACAAATATTGCTTTATTTCGCGCCCCCGTTGGTTGGATACCAGCGGTAAAAAGAAAAATATGGCAACTAAAATTAGATTACAGAGACATGGTAGAAAGAAAAGTGCTTTCTTTCACCTAGTGGTGGTGGATTCGCGTGCTCCGAGGGATGGTCGTTTCATTGAGAAAATTGGTACCTACAACCCGGTTACAAATCCAGCAACCATTGACATTGATTTAAACAGGGCAGTTGAATGGCTTATGACAGGCGCTACCCCAACAGACACAGCAAATGCAATCCTTAGTTACAAGGGTGCGCTTTACAAAAAACACCTTCAAGTAGGTGTAAAAAAAGGTGCTATTACCCAAGAACAGGCGGATGCGAATTTTGCTACTTGGTTAACTGAGAAGGAAAATTCAGTTCAAAACAAACGTGACGGACTTGCAAATGCAAAAAGCGATGCAGACAAAGCTGCAATGAAAGCTGAAACTGCGCGCAAAGTAGCCATTGCTGCAAAAGTATTGGCTAAAACAAGCGAGCTTGAAGCGGAAATAGCAGCAGAAACTGAAACTAAGGAAGAACCGACTGAAGTTGCTACCGAAGAAGTAACCGAAACTGCTGAAGTAGCAGCTGAGGTAGTTGCTGAAACTGCAGAAGTTGTTGCTGAACCAGTTTTAGAAGCAGAAACAGCAGAAGAAACTGCACCTGAAGTAGAAGCTGCAGTAGCAGTAGAAGCTGTAGCAGAAACTGCAGAAAAAGTTACATCTGAAACCACCGAGGAAACCCCTGGATAAGATTATGTTGCCTTTGCTTCACACCATTGGTCGTGTGGCCGGCAAACATGGTTTCCATGGCTACTTAGTGTTGCATTTCAACAGCGAAATATTTGCGAAAGCAATCAATCAAGGGGATTTCCTTTTTGTCTCTATAGACGGAAAAGGAGTCCCCTTTCTTATTGAACGTTTTAACCCAAAAAGTGGCATTGTAAAACTTGCGGATGTTGAGAATGAAATTTTTGCTTCAGAATTGGAAGGACTGGAAATCCTTACAGAAAAACCAATGGATATGGCCGAAGATCAAAAGTTCAATGGTGAATCATGGATTGGTTTGAAGCTTTTTGACATACAAAACAATTCGATTGGTAAAATTGTTAAAATTGAAGAATATCCTGCAGGCTTAATGCTGCTTGTATTGAATGAAACCCGTGAAATACTCATTCCTTTGGTGGAAGAATGGATCCTTGAAATTTCTGAAAAAGACGGCATTTTGGTGATGGATATTCCCAACGGCTTGGTAGATTTATAATATGCGCATAGACATAGTAGCCGCTGTTCCTGAAATTTTAAATAGCCCACTGAATTGCAGCATTCCAAAACGTGCACAAGAAAAAGGGTTGGTTGAAATTCATTTGCACAACTTGCACGATTACGGGTTGGGAAAATACAAACAGATTGACGACACGCCATTTGGCGGTGGCGCAGGCATGGTGCTTATGGCAGAACCGTTGCACAACTGCATTTTAGTACTTAAGGGTGCAACCATATACGATGCTGTTATTTTTATGACCCCAGATGGAGAAACCTTAAACCAAGGAAATTCTAACTCTTTGTCACTTTTAAACAACATCCTTATTCTTTGCGGTCATTATAAAGGCATAGATCAAAGAATAAGAGATATGCATGTTACCCATGAAATTTCTGTTGGTGATTATGTTTTGTCTGGCGGTGAATTGGCCGCGGCAGTGTTGGTAGACTCCATCGTGCGCATTATCCCCGGGGTTATTGGCAATGAAGAAAGTGCTTTGACCGATTCATTTCAAGACAATTTACTTTCTCCGCCCTTGTACACCCGCCCTGCGGAATTTAATGGAATGAAAATTCCAGAAATTTTACTCAGTGGAGATCATAAAAAAATCGAAGAGTGGCGTTTGGAAATGTCTATAGAAAAGACCCGTAAATTGCGTCCCGATTTGCTCCAAAATTAAAACGTTACAAATTATTAGAACCTACCGTTAAAAGCTATAGTTTACAATTAAAATGAAATTAACCCTTAAACGCCCGTTGGTCGTATTCGACCTAGAAACTACTGGTATAAATATATCTCATGACCGCATTGTTGAAATGTCCTTCATTAAAATTGACCCGAACGGGCATGAAGAAATGCGAACCTACCGGGTAAATCCAACCATCCCCATTCCGCCCGAAATTACCCAAATACATGGTATAAGTGATGCAGACGTTTCAGATAAGCTTACCTTCAAAGATTTGGCGCAGGAGCTGAATCTATTTTTAAAGGATTGCGATTTTGGCGGGTTCAATTCAAACAAATTTGATTTCCCTTTGCTGGTGGAAGAATTTTACCGCGCAGGGATTGAATTTGATACAGAAAAACGAAAATTTATAGACGCACAAAGAATTTACCATTTTAAGGAACCCCGCAATTTAAAAGCTGCGTTTCGATTCTATTGCGAAAAAGAATTGGAAAACGCCCACAGCGCTGAAGCCGACACCATGGCAACTTGGGCCGTGCTAAAAGCACAAATAGAACGTTACGAAGACATTCCGCGTGATATTGAGGGTTTGCACAGAATGAGTGGACAAAACAATTTGGCAGATTTGGCTGGAAGATTAATTTTTAACAACAACCAAGATGTGGTTTTTAATTTTGGAAAGCACAGAGGGAAGTTAGTCAAAGACATTTTTCGCACCGAACCCAACTATTACAAATGGATGATGGATGGTGATTTTCCAATGCAAACCAAAAATGTACTTACCCGTGTGCGTTTATCCATGCGAAACGAATGAAGAAAAACGGAGGATTTAAAGATTGGATTCTGTTTGAAGACGAGGATGTGGTGGTTATAAACAAACCTCCATTTGTGCCTTCTGTGCCGGAACGTGGTAAATTTACAGCACCGAGTATTCTGGAGCTGGCCAATGCCACATATGGCGATTGTATTATGTGCCATAGGCTAGACAGAGAAACAAGTGGTGCCATAATTGTGGCAAAAAACTTAGACGCCTACCGCCACATTTCCATTCAGTTTGAAAAAAGGAAAATACAAAAAGAATACCATGCCCTGGTGGAAGGCAAAATTTTCTTCGAAAATTTCGAAGTGAATATACCAATTAATGTGGATGATTTAAAAAATGTACATATTGATAGAAAATCAGGAAAACTTGCCAATACTTTTTTTCATACTTTAGAAACATTTAAACATTTCACTTTAATGCAATGTAAGCCTGTAACAGGACGCTTGCACCAAATCAGGGTGCATTTGGCTTCCCAAAATGCCAGAATTGCATTTGACCACTTATATGGTGGTAAAGATTGGGGATTAATTGAAATAAAACGCAAATTTAAAGGAGAAGACAAGCCCATGATGTCTCGATTTGCATTGCACGCCAAAAAAATTACATTTGAATTGCCATCAGGAGAAATTAAAACGGTAGAAGCGCCCTACGCGAATGATTTTGAAGTTTTTTACAAATTGTTAAAAAAATACGATTCAATTGCATGAAGGGATTGCTCGCGATAGTTTTACTAGGAATCTCATTCATTTTTTTTCAATCTTTTCAGCTCGAAAAAAAAGAAAAAAAACTACCCGGCACCGAAGTAGAATTGGGCAAATTGCTTTTTTTTGACCCTATCCTTTCTGCCAATAAAAAAACTTCCTGTGCCAGTTGCCATAAACCTGAATTTGCCTTTGCCGATACCTTGCCATTTTCTATCGGTTTTAAGGGGAAACCTACCCAGCGAAATACTCCAACTGCGATGAACCTCATGGATCGTCCGTATTTGTTCTGGGATGGACGATCGCCCAATTTAGAAGACCAAGCTTTGCATCCGATTCGCAATTCAGTGGAAATGGGGATGACTGAAAAAGATTTGGTAACCCGGTTAAATAAAAACAAATTTTACCGCCTTGCGTTTTTTAAAATTTATGGCAAAAACCCAAATACGCTGCTTCTCGGAAAAGCCATTGCCGCATTTGAAAGAACTCTCGAAACGGGAGACTCTCCTTTTGATAAATTTATGAATGGCGACAGCAATGCCATTTCTGCATCTGCTATGCGCGGCAGAGATGCTTTCTTAGACAAAGGCCACTGCTTTGATTGCCATTTTACACCCGATTTTACTGCCGATGAATTTAAAAATATTGGGTTGTTTAATGGCAAAGAATTAAATGACAGCGGCAGATTTTCAGTGACCAAAGACCCAAACGACATCGGAAAATTTAAAGTGCCTGGTTTAAGAAACATTGCCATAACTGCGCCATATATGCACAACGGAAAATTCAAATCACTAGAAGCCGTTATTGAGTATTACAACAATCCATCTGCATTTGTAAACAATGCTATTGGCCGCGATTCATTGCTTTCTCAACCCATTGGCTTCACCGATTTGGAAAAAGCAGATTTGTTGGCTTTTCTAAAAAGTTTAACGACAAAAAAAATACAAACTTTCTAATTACAGAATTTGCCTTACATCAATATCCGTAGCTATTTCATTCTTATACAGTATTCCTAAGCATTTTCAATTTTAGTCGTATATTATCCGTAATTTTGCACTTTTATGCAGCATATCCGCAATTTTTGCATCATCGCCCATATTGACCACGGAAAAAGTACCCTTGCCGACCGTTTGCTTGAGTATACGAATACAACAGACAAACGCCAGCAGCAAGCCCAAGTACTTGACGATATGGACTTAGAACGGGAACGCGGAATTACCATTAAAAGCCATGCCATTCAAATGGATTATTCCTTGCATGGGAAAAAATACATTTTAAATTTAATAGACACTCCTGGCCACGTTGATTTTAGTTATGAAGTTAGCAGAAGCATTGCAGCTTGCGAGGGCGCTTTGTTAATTGTTGATTCGACCCAGGGAATTCAAGCTCAAACCATCAGTAATTTGTTTATGGCCTTGGAGCACAATCTTCATATTATTCCCATTCTCAATAAAATTGATTTGCCAGGTGCTATGCCTGAAGAGGTGAGTGATCAAATTGTAGAACTTTTGGGTTGTGATAGAAGTGAAATTCTTACTGCCAGTGGCAAAACGGGTCAAGGGGTTCACGAAATTTTACACGCAATTGTAGATAGAATACCTACACCGAAAGGCGATGTTGATGCCCCACTAAAAGCGCTAATATTTGATTCCGTATTTAATTCTTTTCGGGGAATTATTGCTTATTTTAGAATCATGGAAGGCACCCTAAAAAAAGGCCAAAAAGTTAAATTTATGAATACCGACCAATCTTACATAGCAGATGAAGTGGGCGTTTTAAAAATGGTAATGACGCCAAAGGCTGAATTAAAAGCTGGCGACGTAGGTTATATTATTAGTGGAATTAAAGAAGCGAGAGAAGTTCAGGTTGGCGATACAATAACAGGCTTCGAAAATCCTGCAACTGAAACAATCAATGGATTTGAAGATGTAAAACCAATGGTATTCGCTGGAATATATCCAGTAGACACCGAAGATTTCGAAGAACTGCGTGAAAGCATGGTGAAATTACAACTGAACGATGCCAGCTTGGTGTTTGAAACCGAGAGCAGCGCTGCGTTGGGATTTGGATTTAGATGCGGATTTTTAGGGATGTTGCACTTGGAAATTGTCCAAGAAAGGCTAGAACGTGAGTTTGGCATTACTGTAATAACAACAGTGCCGAACGTAAGTTATCGCGCTTATCTGTCAACTGGCGAAATGGTGGATGTTAATAATCCTACGGACTTGCCCTCACCTGAGAAAACAGATTATGTAGAAGAACCATATATTACAGCAAGCGTTATTACAAAGTCGGAATATGTAGGCGCTATTATGGGCCTTTGCATGGACAAACGAGGTACGCTTATTAATCAAGTTTATTTAACTTCAGATCGGGTAGAAATTGTTTTTGAAATGCCTCTAGCTGAAATTGTTTTTGATTTTTACGACCGACTAAAAACCATTTCTCGCGGATACGCCAGTTTCGATTATCATCCGTTGGGTTGGAAAGAAAGTAAATTGGTTAAGTTGGATATTTTACTGAATACAAAACCCGTAGATGCACTTAGCTCTATAATTCATCGAGATAATGCATTTGATCTAGGCAAAAAAATATGCAAAAAACTCAAAGACCTTATACCACGCCAACAATTCGAAATAGCCATACAAGCAGGGGTTGGGGCTAAAATCATTTCCCGCGAAACCATTTCGGCCCTGCGTAAAGATGTTACTGCCAAATGTTATGGTGGCGATATTTCTAGAAAAAGAAAACTATTAGAAAAACAAAAAGCCGGTAAAAAACGCATGCGCCAGGTGGGTAATGTAGAAATACCCCAGAGTGCCTTCATGGCAGTTTTAAAATTGAATGACTAAAAAGCAACTATCAAACAAATGCGTTGTCTTAATATTTATGAAGACCTTTTTAGTCCTCCTGTTAGCAGGTCTTACCCTTTTTGCCGCTGGTTGTAAAAAGGCTGCCAAAAACAACCCACAATCCTTAACCGCAAAGATAATTTGTGGAGATTGCACATTTGTGCTTCAAAAAGGTTCAAAACCCTTAGTGAATAACAAACCCAGAGGGCGACAAAACGAATCTATGAATGTGGATGTTAAAAAAGGGGACACCCTTTTGTTTTTTGGCTATAATTATAGTGCATCAGTAAATATGGATGGTTATCTCTTAAAAGGAACTACCGAGTTAAAGCACGGTGTAACGCATTGTGGGGGCAACCCTACTTTTTTTATGGAATACATTGTTCCTTGATTTTTTTAAAATATTTCTTTTAAAATTGCCGAATATGATTTATCATTGTATGAATCACATTGTTAATTTTTTAATCAATTTTAATTTATATTTATGGAATCATCATCACAGCAACAAGAGTTGTTTTATCAAATTGCGCTTTCTTCCATTCCTGGAATTGGACCCATTGTAGGAAAATCTCTTATCGGGTATTGTGGAAGCGCCAACGCCGTTTTTACTTCTTCCAAAAAGTTAATTGCTAAAATACCTGGCATTGGTCCCGTAAATGCAGCAATCATTTCCAATTTTAAAGATTTTGCAGTTGCGGAAAGGGAAATGAATTTTGTGTTAAAAAATAACATCAGGGGAATCCATTTTACATCTCCCGATTATCCTATAAGGCTTAAACAAAATTTGGATAGCCCGATAGTGCTTTTCGTAAAAGGAAATGTAGATCTAAACCACCATCGTTTTGTAGCCATTGTTGGAACCCGAAAAAACACAGAATATGGTTCCGAAATTACCAAAAAAATTGTTGCAGACCTAAAACCTTACGACGTGCATATAATTAGCGGATTGGCCTATGGAATTGACATTTGTGCTCATCGAGCTAGTTTGGATAACCAGATACCAACAGTCGGTGTTGTTGGTCACGGATTGGACATTCTTTATCCCGGGTCTCACAAAAGTTCTGCCCGGCAAATGATTGAGTCAGGCGGTGCTGTTTTAACGGAGTTTTTTAGTGGTACCGCATTAAACAAAGACTTGTTTCCACGCAGAAATAGAATCGTAGCTGGCCTATGTGATGCAATTGTCATAATCGAAAGTTTGAAAAGAGGCGGAAGTATGATTACCGCAGATATTGCATCGAGTTACAATAAAGATGTTTTTGCTTTAGCCGGTCGCGCAAATGACCCGATGAGTGAAGGCTGTAATTTCCTTATTAAAAGTTTAAAAGCAGGTTTGTGTGAAAACGCAGAGGATATTGCAAATGGGATGAACTGGTTTCTTGAGGATGGTGGAAAACCTAAAACTCAGACCCAAACTTCTTTATTGCTGGATTTAAATGAAGAAGAAAAAAAAGTGTTCGAAATATTAAATACTGGTATTCAAAATTATGACGAAATTTTATTTCAAACCCAAATTCCTGTAAACAAACTTAGCTACTTGCTTTTGGATTTGGAAATGAAAGGATTTCTCAATTCTATGCCAGGAAAAAAATATTCACTTTGCCGTTAAATCTCACAAATAACGGGAACTCAAAATTTAGCAACAATTGCCGTTTATTTTTTGCCTCCCTTTTTAGGTGGAGGTGCTATAGACTTTTTGGTTTGAGCTTGTTTCATGGCAGTTTCCAACCTTGATTGAAATGCAGATTTCTTTACCGGTTTCTTTCGCGCTTCAGCAATTTGTGCATGCAATTTTTTATCATTCACGGTGCGGCGAATGATGGCTTGCTGCGCAAAGGTTACCATATTGCTCACAAAATAATACCAAGTCAATCCACTCGCATAATCGTTTAATACACCCAGGAATATAAACGGCATAAAGTAACCAATCCATTTCATCTGCCCAGTTACGCCACTAATTTGATTGTTCAAACGGGTATAAATCAAAGTAGATACAGTCATCAACAGTGTAAACAAACTTACGTGGTCGCCATAAAACGGAATGTTAAAGCCCAGATGAAGCACACTGTCGTATTGGCTCATATCTGAAGTCCACAAAAATGCCTTTTGACGCAATTCAAATGCATTGGGGAAAAATTGAAATAAGGCAAATAGTATAGGCATTTGCAGCACCACGGGTATACAACCACTCATGGGGCTTACACCTGCTTTTTTGTACAAGGCCATATTTTCTACCTGCATTTTTTGCATGTCACCGTTGTGCTTTTCCTTAATTACTTCAAGTTCTGGCTTTAGAATACGCATTTTAGCGGTGCTGATATAACTGCGATAAACCAAGGGAAGTAATATGGATTTAATAAACAATGTAAGCAATAGAATAATAATACCCATGCTGGCAATTTTGTTATCTAAAAAATTAAACACAGGTATTACCATCCAACGATTCACCGAGCCAAAAATACCCCAACCTAGCGGTACCATTCGCTGCAAATCATGATCTTCTATACCCACGTTTAATTCTTTTAAAGTTTTAAAATGGTTTGGCCCAAAATAAAAACTCATGTTGTAAGTGCGTTTCTCTTCCAATCCATAATCCAGCCACATTTCAGCCTTCATGTCCTTCACCATGTCCTTTTCTTTGGTTTCTTTCCATCCCACCATTGCCTCTTTGTCTATAGCATCTTTTGAAATCAAGGTGCTGTTGAAATATTGCTGTTTAAAGGATATCCAAACTGGCTTGGCTGTAATCTTTTTCTCCTCTGGCCCACTTGCACTTAACTTTTCCGGACTCTCGTCGGCTATTTTATACAAAGGATAGCTATTTTGGGTCTCCCATTTCAATTCCTTTTCTTGCATTGGCAATACTGCTTGCCAAGTCAGTTTTAAATCTGGATTCCCTTTGAAAACTTCGTTTTGAATACCTTGCAATTCTAGTTTGTAATCTACCAAAAAATTCTGGCTATTCAATTTATAGATCTGGTCTATATGGCCACCACTGCCGTTTTCCAACCTCATGGTTACCGAGTTTTCCGTTTGGTCAATCGCTTTCCAATACAATTCATCGGTGCGCAAGGTGCCTTCTGAGTTTGACGCCGCATTGCGGGTTTGCAACTCATAATAAAATTGAGAATGTTTCTCATCAAACAATACCAATGGCGTGCCATTGGATCGCTTGTATTGATTTAGCCTTACACTAGAAATTCTACCACCTTTGGTATTGATTGAAACTGTAAGGCTTTTGTTTTTTAATTCAACAACCTTAGCATCTCCTTTAGATTGCGCCGCGAACCCTCCAATTGTCTTTGTCAATGTTGCAGTGTCAAGCTTTGTACTGTCCACTTTTACCAAGGTATCTATGGCTGCTTGTTGGGTGACATTTTTTGTTTTTAGCGTTTCTATTTTGGCCAGACTATCCTGGCTGCGTTTTAATTGGGCTTGCTGAGCTTCGGTTGGGGCTGTCCACCAATAATAGCCAACCAATATTAGAAAAATTAACGAGAAACCTACGATGGTATTGCGATCCATGATTTTGAGGGCGCGAAATTAGGCATTTCACAGTTAATAATTGTGTGTTTTGCGAATTCAGTCAACGATATAAATCCACTTTACACCGATTTGAACTACTTTGGTCTTTCTAGAAATCCCGCTTCCAATTCTACGCATTCTTTGAATAATAAAATTCAAGCTCGAAACTTTTTCCACAACTTAAAATTCTGTCACAATACCTTAGTATTTTCCACTTAAAATCACTAATTTTGCGGCTTCATAAACAGACTAAAATTTCTGATGGCCAACATAGGTAAAGTATCACAAATCATTGGGCCTGTAGTAGACGTAAGCTTTAACGAAGCGGGCTCTACTCTTCCCAAAATCTACAACTCTTTAATCGTGAAACGCGAAAACGCTACCGATTTAGTGCTTGAAGTTCAACAGCATTTAGGTGAAAACATGGTTCGTACCATTGCAATGGATTCTTCCGACGGTTTGTACCGTGGAATGCAAGCTATAGACAGTGGCGAAGGAATTAGCATGCCAATTGGCGAGGCTATCCGCGGCCGTCTGTTAAATGTAGTTGGCGAAAGTATTGATGGAATGCGCGCGGTAGATCGTTCAAACGGTCGTGCCATTCACCAATCTGCTCCAACATTTGAAAATCTTTCTACCAGTTCTGAACCTTTGTATACAGGTATTAAAGTAATCGACTTGCTTGAGCCTTATGCTAAAGGAGGGAAAATTGGTTTGTTCGGTGGTGCAGGTGTTGGTAAAACAGTTCTTATTATGGAACTCATCAACAACATTGCAAAAGCGTATGCAGGTATGTCTGTATTCGCTGGTGTTGGAGAACGCACGCGCGAAGGCAACGACCTTTTGCGTGAAATGATAGAATCTGGCGTAATTAAATATGGCAAAGAATTTAACAAAAGCATGGAAGAAGGCGGATGGGATCTTTCCAAAATTGATTATGATGAATTGAGCCAAAGCCAAGCGACACTCGTATTTGGTCAAATGAATGAGCCTCCTGGAGCACGCGCACGTGTTGCTTTGTCTGGTCTTACAGTTGCTGAATATTTCCGCGATGGAGATGGACAAGGAGCTGGAAAAGACATTCTTTTCTTTATTGACAATATTTTCCGTTTTACACAAGCAGGTTCTGAGGTTTCAGCACTTCTAGGTCGTATGCCTTCTGCGGTTGGTTACCAACCTACACTTGCCTCTGAAATGGGTGTGATGCAAGAACGCATTACTTCAACCACCCGAGGTTCTATTACTTCAGTGCAAGCTGTATATGTACCAGCCGATGACTTAACGGATCCAGCGCCAGCAACAACTTTTGCCCACTTAGATGCAACTACTGTATTGAGTCGTAAAATTGCGGAATTGGGTATTTATCCAGCCGTAGATCCTTTGGATTCTACCAGCCGTATTCTTACTGCTGATATTTTAGGAAACGAACACTATGCTTGTGCCCAGCGTGTAAAAGAACTTTTACAACGCTACAAAGAGCTTCAAGATATAATCGCCATTTTGGGTATGGATGAATTAAGCGAAGAAGACAAATTGGTTGTACACCGCGCACGCAGGGTTCAACGTTTCTTGTCTCAACCATTTCACGTAGCGGAACAATTCACAGGACTTAAAGGCGTTTTGGTAGATATTAAAGACACTATCAAAGGATTTACTATGATTATGGATGGCGAAGTGGATGAATATCCGGAAGCTTCATTCAACTTGGTTGGTAGTATTGAAGATGCCATTGCCAAAGGCAAGAAAATGTTGGAAGACGCGGCTGCTTAATTATGCAAGTTGAAATACTAACCCCAGATAGGCCGCTTTACAGTGGAAATGCAGATGTTGTTAGCTTACCAGGAATAAATGGCAATTTTCAAATTCTTGAAAATCACGCACCCATAATTGCCAATCTTGGCAAAGGAAGCCTAACCATAAAATCTGGTTCAGATACCCAAACTTTTGAAATAAACAGCGGTTTGGTAGAAGTATTGAAGAACAAAGTCGTTGTTTTGGTATAAAACCATTCAACCTATACATATTGAATCCCTTTGCCACAATGCACGGGGATTTTTTTTGTGTGTATCGTGGTTCCATTTTTTTGATTTTCTTTGCACCTCCTTAACAATATGCACACTAGTTTCCTATTTATTGATATTCTCATATTATTGGCTCCCATTCTCGTTTCATTTTTCATTAAAATGCAGTTTTATCGAAAATGGAAATTTGCGATTATTGGAATAGGTTTTGCATCCCTTCTATTTGTTATATGGGATATGTTTTTTACCCGTTTGGGGGTCTGGACCTATAATCCGGAACAAAATGTTGGTTTATATGTCTATAATTTGCCGTTCGAGGATGTCCTTTTCTATCTTGTTATAGCCTATACATCTCTTTACATATACGAATGTCTGCGTGTGTTTTTCCCAGAGATTGTTCATCCGAAATTAGGAAAATTGTTTGGCTGGCTAATTGTAACTATTTGTTCCATCACACTTTTTAACCATTACGACCAAATATTCACTTCCGTTACTGCCTTGTTATTAATTGTCACGTACTTAAATCATTTGTGGGTAACACGCGGTGACTACTTATGGCATCTTTTTTTAGCATGGATTATTACAACCATTCCTATGATGCTGATTTATGGTTTTTTAACGGGTATTCCTATCTTAGTTTTTGAAAATGAGTATATCTTAGGGTATCGACTGGGGCCTATTCCCATCGAACTTTTTTTTCAAAATCTGTTGTTTCTAACTTGGATGATTTGGATTTACGAAAGGTACAAACAACGGCCGGCTTGGAAGTCATTAGAAAATGCTGACATAGAACCTGCCGCTACACAGTGACTTTTAAAGAATTTTTATCACCGCCTTTGGGTAATGCGATGTATTCGAATTTGCTTAACCAATCTTTAAGGTTTTGCAGGAAAACAATTGTTCAAATCACTTTGGGTTTTTGCCTTCTTTCGCTGATTTTTACCCCAAGGTAGCGGCACATATTTTTCTGGATACAATTTCAAGTCATTGATGAGGCAAGTAAGCGATTGTGTGGTGCTGGTTAAGCTCTTATACAAAGCATCGTCCGTGACCAGTTTGCCGAGGGTTCCTTTGCCTGATTGTATGTCACTCGTTATTACCGATAAGGAATTTATTGTCTTCTCTAAATTACTCACCAGCGCGTTAATTTGCACGCTATCCAACTGTGTAGCCAATTTCTCAAAACTTTTTAAACTGTGATCTAAACTCTTACCATATCCTTGTAAATTATTGGAGAATGATGCCAAATTCTCCATACTGCTAGCCAAGCCCGGTTTTAATGCGCCAATGGTACTTCGTATTTCTTCTATTGCCGCAGTAACTTGGTTTACCAAACTTGGCAACTGGTCAAAGGTCTGCTTCACGGAAGCTCTGCCAATCAATGCATTCAAATTGGCCAACAAAGAATCCGCCCCTGCTGCAATGGGTGCAATCTTCTCATTCACCATTGACATCACATCTTTTGTATATTCTGGTATTAACGTATCTCCATCATTTGCTTCAATTTTGGAGTTACTTAAAATCAGCTTCAATGAAGTTGTGCCTAAGAGAGCACTTTCGATTTTTACTTTACTATTTGCCGGAATTTTCATATTCGAAAAAACCTGCAGCCTTGCAACAATTTTACCTGTTTCTTCTTGCATGGTTAATTTTTTCAATTGACCAATCCGAAATCCATTGTACATTAGCGGTACATTGTTTGCCAATCCTTGCGCGCTGTCATAGAAAACAAAGTATTCTCGCGCCGTGGTAAACGGATTGTCTTTCCCCACCATATAATTGTATCCAAGTATTAGTATGGTAATTGTTATGGCTGTAAGGCTGCCAACTTTTGTTTCTTTAGATACTCCTTTAAACACTTTGTTATAAAAATACAAAAATAAACCAAAAAATGTATAATTGAGTAAAAACAAAAAAACCCTTGCTGATTAGGCAAGGGTTTTTACAATTCAAAGGTTAATCTTATTTGGTAACTACAATTTGACGGGTGGTGCTTTCACCATTGTTGGTCAAACGTACCATATAGGTT
>Ga0105048_10004712_pt1 | contig 22125 bp, 20 predicted proteins | sample MAT05_FD_78382 | JGI IMG/M metagenome (GOLD analysis project Ga0105048, IMG submission 78382) | Freshwater microbial communities from Lake Fryxell liftoff mats and glacier meltwater in Antarctica - MAT-05 | ecosystem: Environmental > Aquatic > Freshwater > Ice > Liftoff microbial mat | place...
ACATCTTCCGCAATACTCGCGGCCAAGGTCTTCGGGACCTCACCACCGAAATGGCGACGCAGGATCACGCTGATCAACACTTCGTTCTTGCTCAACAGGGTAACGTCGATCGTGCTGCCTTCCGGAATGAACCCAGGCACGCGTTCAATGGTCTACGAGGTCACTTCCACTGTATCACCATCGAACGGATTGAATGCGCCGCGACCAACGGGGCTTTCTCTTTCCATGACGATGACGACATGCTGGATCTCATCCGATTTGTTGAATTGCGCGAAGAAGGCGTGTTCGTTGCCATCGCGGATCACAAGGTCGTTGTCCAGTTCCGGTACGAACTAGCGAAAGCCAAGGTGTTCGGCATCGGTGCGGAGCGAACCGTAATTCGTCGATCGCATGGTTGATGCCATTTTCGCTAAGGTGGTGAGGTGCAGCGTGGGTCTTAGCGGCCGGAGGTAACCTGCATTGGACCGTGAAAACTCTCGTGATCACCGAGTTTCACGGGCTGCTATCGAACTTGCGGCATGGAACCACTGATCGATCAGGACCGGTCTTTCGAAAAGCTGGCAGTATCGGGAAGGTTATTCCACGGGCGCACCTTCGAAAATTGCACCTTCACCCGCTGCGACCTTTCGAACACGGACTTTGCCAACAGTAAGTTCATCGATTGCACGTTCAACGGGTGCGACCTCTCCATGATCAAGCTGCGTGGGGTGAGCATGCAGAATGCGGACTTCAAGGAGTGCAAGTTGCTGGGCGTCGATTTCTCCGCCTGTTCGGAAATGCTGTTCCGCGTGCGGTTCGATCACTGCATGCTGGATCATTCAGTGTTCGTAAAAAGGAGGATGTCGAAGAACCGATTCACCAAATGTTCGCTCAAAGGTGTCGATCTCTCCGGTACGGAACTCAATGAAGCCGTGTTGGACAACTGCGACCTGCAAGATGCCGTGTTCGAACGCACGCAGCTTCGCAAGGCGGACCTCACCACAGCGTTCAACTTCCGGATCGATCCGGAGAGCAATGAACTTGCCGGCGCGCGTTTTTCAGTGAACGGAGCTTTGGGTCTGCTGGACAAGTACCGGATCGTCATCGAGTAGATGGGTAGGCTGATCCGGCCCGAAGCACAACTGGAAAGCGTCCGCTACCTTCGTTCATGCCTTTGAGATCGGCGGACCATTTCCGCACGTTGGTCATCAATTCGGCGGTGTGCTATGTGCTGGGGTTCCTCTTCACCACGGTGCTGCACGAATGCAGCCATGCGATCATCGGTTCGTGGTCGGGCAGCCAGCCGGTATTGCACCATTATTACGTAGCGCACATGGATCGTGATGCGTTGCCTATTGCGCATCAAGCATCGATCGCATTGGCCGGGCCGTTCGTCAGTTTGGTGCAGGGCTTCGTGTTCTTGATCTGGTCCAAGCGCAGAGAGGGTGGTGGGCTGTTCCAGCTCTTCGTGCTCTGGTGCATGTTGCTGGGCTTCGGCAACTTCCTCGGGTATTTGATGACCGGCCCTTTCTTCACTTCCGGCGACACCGGGAAGGTATTGGTCCTGCTCGATGTACCCGTGCCGTTGCGCATCATGATAGCCGTGATCGGCGCTGCCGCATAGACGTTCGTGAGCTACCGGGTCACTGCGCCGTTCCTAGGGTTCGCACCGCGACAGGAGTTGTTGGTCAGCGGTGCATGCCGCACGGCCTTCAACTTCCACATCATTTTACTTCCATGGCTCATTGGTGCTGCAACGATGACTGCACTCTACCTCCCGGTGATCGCGATCGTGAGTATCATCTACCCGATCAGCAGCGGGATGGTCTTCATTTTCCCACGGAAGAACGCCGAGCGCGTGAAGGAAGGAACGGCGTCTGGAAAGTCGTCGCTGGTGCGACCGGCATGGCCGTTGTACGTGGTGCTTTTGGGAGCGGTGCTGGTCTTCCGTTCCATTCTGGCACCCGGTATCCCGTTCTAGTTCGTCATCCAAGGTCCCGGCGTCCACGATGTCAGCCCTACTCATCCGGTACTTCAAGACCAGGTATGGCGAACTGCTGATCGGTTCGTTCGAGGATGAGCTCTGCTTATGCGACTGGCGTTACCGGCGGATGCGTGCAACTGTTGATGCACGTATCCAACGTGGTTTACGCGCGGGATACGAAGAAGGAACCTCGCCCGTGACCGAAGCGACCATGGACCAGTTGAAAGACTATTTCAGCGGTGAACGAAAGGTGTTCGACCTGCCCTTGCGCTTGGTGGGCACAGATTTCCAGCAGCGGGTTCGGAAGTCTTTGGTCGCTGTGCCTTTCGGAACAACAGCGAGCTATGCCTCCTTGACAGCGGCGGTTGCGGCACCCACCGCGATCCGCGCTGTTGCCTCGGCCAATGGTGCCAATACGATCTCGATCATAGTACCGTGCCACCGTATCATCGGCAGCAGTGGTGATCTGGTCGGATACGCGGGGGGCTTGCGTACAAAGAAGGAACTGTTGGAATTGGAAGGCGTTTTCCGTGAAGATCCGGACCTGTTCAGCATCATGTCGCTATCCTGAAGAACATACCTTCATCCGATGCAACACATCGCGGTATTCTGCGGGGCGAACTTCGGTCATGATCCTGCTATTCTTGAAGCGACCAAAGCGATCGGCAAAGCCATTGCATTACGCGGCATGGGTGTGGTCTACGGGGGTGGCCATGTCGGTTTAATGGGTGCTGTTGCTGATGCGGCCTTGCAGGCGGGGGGTAAAGTGCTGGGTGTGATACCCGGTTTCATGGTGGAGAAGGAACTGGCACACGCCGGACTCACCGAATTGATCATCGTCCCTGATATGCACGAGCGGAAAATGCGGATGCACCAACGCAGCGATGCCGTTATCGCCCTGCCCGGTGGTTTCGGCACCTTGGACGAGCTGTTCGAATTACTTACCTGGCGTCAACTCGGGCTGCACGCCAAGCCGATGGGTCTGTTGAACGTGAACGGTTTCTACACGCCGCTGCTGGATCAGGTGGCACGCATGGAGCGCGATGGCTTCTTACATGGACCCACCCGGGTGATCTATACCGGTGATCCGGACGAGTTGCTCGACCGCTTGATCGCCGAAGAGGTGGTTCCGTAGTGTCGGCCGGGAACATTCTCCGAACAGGATCCTGAACTGAGGTCCTTCTAAAAGCGCCACCCTTTGCGGTGCTCGCCGCAAACCTGCTTTGATCATGGGGTCTTGTCCGCTTCCGTCCCGCAGGTCTGGTGCGCAGAACAGCTATGCGGCCCGTGCGAGCGCGGTCCCATGGTGAAGCGTAGTGTTGCGAACGTGGCGATCGCGAAGGCGAGCAGGATCAATTTGCGTTTGGCTCCCATGGTTCAGATGTTGGGTCGTGAAGGGTGTTCGTTCGAGCGATGCATTGGTCCGCATCCGCGGCCGTTGGATCTCATCCGCATCGCTTGGCGTTGCTCCTCGGTCATATTCTGCCAACGAGCAGCAAAGGCATGCCGCATCTGATGTCTATGGCGGTGACCGGAACCGAGGATCATCCGGAACATCAGCCCTGTCAGGAAGAGGAGGGCCAGTGTTGGGATCAAAAAAGGAAAGAAGTACAGTGCGGCACCTGCGAGGATCCCGCCGAGCGCGAGTTTCCAGAAGGGCTGGCGGTAGTGCATGTCGTGTTTCATAGGATAGATGACGGGACTGGGGATGGAATACTTCGATCGATCGCCATGAATGAAGAACGGCCCCGAATTCTCGGAGCCGTTCTGGGGTCATTCTTGGCGCGGTGGTCCGCCGGACCGTGGTCCACACCGTTCCTTCCAACGCTGTCGCATTTCCGTGCGTTGTTCATCGGTCATGATCTTGCAACGCTCTTTCCACGCTGCGCGGTCCTTCGCTGAAGCATCACCGCCATAGCCGCCTTTTCCGTGGAAGCCACCGAAGAGGATGCGGCATAGCACGAGCAAACCAAGGGCTTGGGGGAAGGTGAGCATGGACCACCCCGTCAGGTCAGGGATGATCGCGTTCCACAGCCACATCACCGCCATGCCGAACACCAGGATCGCGACGATGAAGTAGATAGGGAAGAGGTAAGGACGTTTCCAAGGGTTCATGGGGTTCATGGGGTTCAGTTCTTGTGGTGCGAGAGTTCAGGTCAGCACCAGTTCGTTGTAGACCATCTGTAGTCGGGTACGCAATTTCATCACCGCGTACCGTTTGCGGGAAATGATGGTCTTGAGGTTCTCGCCCTGTTCATCGGCGATCTGTTGCAAGGTCTTTTCGTCCAATTCGTTCTCCACGAAGGCCAGACGTTGTTCTGCGGGAAGTTCCTCAAGCCCGGCAAGGAGTTCCTCCCAGAAGATGCGCTTCAATTCGCCGAGGTCAGGATCGGCATCATCCGCCAGCAGGATCTCGCGGAAGCCGATATCGCCCTCGTCATTCACGTAGGCCAGATCTTCCAGCGGCGTCGTGCGCTTTTTGCGGTAACGGTCGGTGATCTTATTACGGGCCACACGGTAGAGCCAGCCGCTCACCTGCTCTATTGCGTCCACCTCGGGCTGGCTGGCAAGCTGCGCCCACACATCCTGTAGCACGTCCTCGGCGTCGGCATCGGTGCGCACGCGACCGCGTATGAACGCGTAAAGCGCGCGGCCGTACTGCTTCACGGTCAGCGCAATGCTGCCTTGTCGATCCGCCATCATTGGCCGTTCCAGTTCCACGCCCTAGAGGACGGGATGCGCAACAAATTACTTCAGCCAGCGGTGACGGTCCGCGACAGAACTAGGTCGTAACCTATTTCAACAGGGTCACATGCCCTTGGTACTCGCGCAATCCACCGGTACTGGCGATCTGGTAAACGACCCGGAAGGGATACACATCCTGCTTCATGACGTCGCCACCACCATTCTTGTAGGTGCCGGTCCATGCCACCAAGGGGTCGTTCGTTTGGAAGATCACGCCTCCCCAACGATCGAAGACTGTGAGGTCGAAGGCCATGAAGTCGGGGATATTGTGCATCATGCCCCAGATGTCGTTGGTGCCGTCGGCGTCCGGGGTGAACGAGTTGGGGACGTAGGTGAAGAGCACGTCGTCGATGATCACAATGTGGCAGATCGTGTCGGTGCATTGGTGTGCATCGCGTGCCGTGAGGCACACATCATAGATCCCGGGTTCCTTATCGTTGAATACGAAAGCAGGGTCGGTGTCCACGGTGCTCATCAACCCAGCGATGTCCCACTCGTAGGCTATCGCGTTCTGCGAGGTGTTGTGGAAGAAGATGGTGGGTGCATCCACATTCGCAGGAATGGGGCTATGACCGAAATCGGCGACCACCGCAGGTGGTTCGGGCAGCACCATGGGGAGTGTTCCTTCGCAGCCGGCCGCATTGCGGATCATCAGCGTGTAGGGCCCGGTGCATACACCGACCAAAGTGGCCGCTGCGGAGTATGAGGCACCACCATCGAAGCTGTACGCGACCGATTCGTTATCCATGATCGTGATATTCCCATTGCAATCACCATGGCACCACGGTTCGACCACGCTGAACGAATCGACCTCCAACAGGATGGGCTGATCGATGGTGAAGTTGATGCTGGTCGCGCATGCGTTCGTATCCGCGATGGCGATGGAATAGTCACCGGCACAGATGTTCACGGCGTCCGTGGTATCCAGCGCCAGGGCATCGCTCCAAGTATAAGCGAATGCGCCATTTCCACCGGTCATGGCCACACTGGCCGTGCCGTCGCAGGCTTCGAAGCAGATAGCATCCGTCTTGGATACAACGGCTTGCAGCGGTGTGGTGAAGGTGATGGTGACACTGTCCACCAAGTAACATAGCACGCCGTCGTCCTCGGTCCAGTAGAACATGGCCGCACCGCTCGCGGGGGCCGTTACATCGGTCTGTGCGCTGGAAGCAGTGGAGAACGAGTATCCTGCCGGTCCTGTCCAGATCCCGGCACCCGTGTTACCAACGGAAGCACTAAGGCCATAGGTAAGCGTGCAGACGGTGGAATCAGGTCCGGCATCCACCACACCACAACAGGTGGGGTCGCTTGAAGGCAGGATCGTGATCTCCAGATCGGCCGTTCCGACACAACCCAATGGTGTTATGACCGTGTAGGTGTAGGTTCCAGCTGCATCCACCACGGGGTCGAAGATGTCCGCGACCTCGTTGTTGTTGGCATCGGTCCATACGCCGCCTGCTGCTGGCGTGCCCGCGAGCATGTCGATGAGCTGGAAAGATGGTGGCGTGGCGCAAACCACAACGGATGAATCCAAGCCCGGATCCAGACCGGGGTCCAGGTCCACCAGCAGTGTATCCGAAGCATTGCAGATGGGGTGGTCCAAAACATGCGCGGTGACGATGTACTCGGTAGGGCTGGTCACGAGAGAAGTTGGGTTCGCGATGCTCGGATCGGAAAGACCCTCAACAGGGGACCATGACCACACCATGCCTTGTGCGGCATCGCAGGTCGCATTGCCGGCCCACACTTGTCCCGGGGATGGGTTGGGTCCGTCTTGGAAAATGATCGTGCCTTGGTCGTCGGTCAGTATGTATGACACTTCGTTCTCCCAGAAACCTTGGGAATAGGTAAGCGTGATGGGGTCACCGGATTGCACGGGGATGATCTCGATCGACTGGCCGCCGAAGGGGACCGCATAGTCCGTAGCGCTTCCGTTCACGGACACCGTGAGGCTCGCACCGTTCCAGCCATCAAAGGCCGCATCGTCCATTTGCAGGGTCCACGCACAGTTGGTGGTGGCCCCCACGACCGTGGCGTTCAGTTGCACCGGATCATTGCAGATCACGACATCCGGCCCGGCATCCACCAAGAAAGGTTCGTTCACCGTAACGGTGATGGTGGTGTCATACGTGCAGCCGAAATTGTCGGTCACCTGGTACTCGAAGGGATATACACCAGGGGAAGTGGCGGTGAAGGTGATGGTATCGCCGTTCGCGGAGATCAGGTCCGGGACGGTGCCACCGCTCCAAAGGGAGGAGTCTGCCTCGGGGCCGAAGGAAGGAGTGAACGTGGTGACGTCCGGAATGATCGAAGGATCGAAGTTGATGGACCACGAGCAGATGAAACCGTTGTCAGCACCCCACAGGTCCGTGCTCTGGTAGGTCCAGTCGCCATTCAACGGGCAGCCGATAAGGTTGTCGAAGGATTGGATCGGCTCGTAGGTGCCTGGGTTGATGGATTCGTTCGGTGGTGTACCGGCCGTGGTGGTATTACCCGAACCGAAAACGGCGTTGTCCACCCAAGTGCCATTGGTGGCCGTTGGGCTCCAGCAGTATTGCCAGCATTCCCCGAAGATGGGGTCGTCGTTGCTGTCGAAGTCGTTCGGTGCTCCGATATAGATCCCGTTCCCCCCCTGTTGGTGGAAGATCATGCTCTGTCCATTGGGACAAATGACCTGTAGTACCAGATCGCCCATGAAGGTGTGTTCCATCTCCACGCAAATGGAGAGGATGTTGGTAGTGCTCGTAACCAGCTGCCCGGAACTGAACTGTTCGAAGGTGAGCATGGAGGAGAAAGGTAGTCCAACGTCATCGGGTAAGAAGATGCCCTCGCCGAAATTGGCGTCCGGTAATCCGGTCCACGTTACCGGTTCCGCATGGCCCCATAGTGATACCGTTTCCCCAAAACAGGTCTCAAGGCTGGGGTCCGTTTGGTTGAAGTGCGGTGTAGTGCTAACCAGGATCTGGAGGTCCACCAAGTTCAGGTTGCGACAATCGTTATCGTCGGTCACATACAGTTGCACCACGTGCTCACCGTCGTCGTTGAACGTGTGGCTTGCAAATTGACCGCTGGTACTATCCACGCTTCCATCATCCCAGTCCCACAGATATTGAACAATGTCATACCCTTGCTGTGCTGTGGAACCGGACCCGTCGAACGTAACCTCCTCACCTTGGCAGATCAGGGCTGGTATGGCTTCCGGCATAACGGCCACCGATGTAGGGTTGAGGCAGGGGATCGTGCATTGGAAGCCCGCAGCGAATTCGCCCGTACCGGTGCCATTGGATTGGAATACCAAGGTCAAACATCCGGAGGTGTTGAACACCGTGCCGCTGACCACCAGGTCCTGCAACGCGCTTCCGCTGTAACTCCCTAAGGAAACGGCACTCGTGTTGTCGCCGTCGTAAATGGTCAGGTTGTCATCATTGTTGCCCGCCGTACTCAGGTTGAAGACGAACCAGGTCAGATAGATCACATTGCCCGGCACATCGGGGCAGATGGTGAAGGTGACGTTCTCGTTATCGGTGTATGGCGCATTGGGACCACCGGAATCCTCGATCACCCCGGAACAGCTGGTGGCGGAACCCGAGGTGATGTTGATCTGCTGCGCGAAAGCCGTTAACAGGAAAGGAACGCAGAGGATGGAAAGGAGGAGCCGTTTCAGCATGTATAAAAGAGGCATTGGGCGGGAGCGGCCAAACAGATCGGCCGGGTACGAAGATGGTCCGACTGCATGCACCACACGGCCGCAGAGCGGATGGAACCATTGATCCAGCGGCCGGAACCGGAAGAATATGGGATGGGCCCCTGGCTCGATGGCGTGGTCATGGTCATTTGGTAGTGCCTGTGTGACTCCAAATTATCCGGGTTGGTTGTCCGGGACCCGGGGAATATGGGTCGGGTTGAAACCTGATCCACGAGGTACGCTACCAATTTGGTGTTCAAGGCATTTGCAGGGGTAGCCGCCGGATGTGTTGTCCGCCCTTTTCAGGCCCTGCGGCTGGCCTACTTCATCGGGGTGCCTATGACCCTGCCAGTGGTGTGCTCAACTTCACCACGCAGGAGCGACCCTATCGCATTTGCCAAAGGGGAAGTAAGGTCACATCCCTTTCGTTGCATTGAAGGCGTGGGATCCGCCCTTCGGGATGGAGAGGCTCTTGAAGTCTTCGCCAAGATAGAGCTTGCCCAGCAAAACGATCTGTCCCACGTGGTAGGGGAGGTGTGCCAGTTGCCGCACAATGGCGTGCTGGACCGAATGCGGCTCGGTGCGGATCAGGACCGTGCGTTCCAGGTCCGCAGGTGTCAATGGATCGATGGCGTTGAAGAGGCAGCTCCATCCTTCGTTCCAACGGGTCATGAGTGCTTCACGCGTGGTGGTATCGTTCTCGAATTCCGCGTCGCGTTGTCGCCACGGCTTCTCGCCATCGGTGGTCAGAAGATCCGTCCAGCGCGACAGCATATTGCCGTGTAGGTGCTTCACCAGCACCGCGATGGAATTTGTACCGGGTGCGGGTTCGCGCAAAAGGTCGGCATCGGACAGCTGCGCAATGGTCTTCTCGCCAAGGCTGCGGTAGTATGCGAACTCCTTGCGGGTGCTGTGTAGGAAGTCCAGAGTGGGCATGGCCAAAGGTCGCTAGCGTTCTGTCTTCCGAAGGGCCTTCAACGCCTTCGTGGCGCGCGAACGGACCGCAGGTCCGGGATCCACGCGCAGCGCATCGTCCAACAACAGGCGCAGTTCATCCGCCAGCTCCGGGTAGACATCCACGAGCCGCAAGGCCACGGTGATGGCGGAGGCCCTCGGTGCGATCGCTTTGGTGGGGTCTGCGATCCAGGCGAACATGGTCCCGGTGATCCGCCCGTGCAGCCTTTTGGGCAAGGCACAGCACTGTAGGGTGCGCACGATGTTGCGATGCACCGCTTCGTGGACCGGCTTGGCCAGCAGGTCCAGCATCTTCGGCAGCCAGGGCAAAGCGAGTTCCGGATGCGCATCGCAGGCCATTCCCATGGGCCATGCGGCACGTTGCACCAGCCGTGGCGTGCCATGCAGCATCACCTCCATGAGCACGTTGAACCGCTTGGGGTCGTTGCCGATGTAGTCCGCGATCCGTTGGGAAAGCAGCTTGGTATGTTCCCGTTCCAAAGAAGCACGGATATCCATGCTGCGAAGGAACAACACAGGTGGGCTCAAGGAGGATCAGCCCTTGCGTTCCTTCCTCGGGAACTTCGGCTTGGGCTCGTAGAAACCGTCCTTCTTGGGGTAGCCGCTGTTGGGGCGATCTCCACTGGGCCGGGTGCTTGGCGGGCGATCACCACTGGGTCGATCCCCGCTGGGGCGATCGTTGGTGCCACGGTAGCTGCTGCGCTCTTGGCGGCCTCCTTGGTAACCACCGCGGTCACCACCACGCTCGCCTCCTTGGTAACCACCACCCCCACCCCCTTGGTAACCACCGCCGCCACCGCTTCCGCCGCGATGCCCACTGCTTGCTGGGCGCGGCTCGCCGCCTTTGCTACCACCGGCTGCTTCATCCACACGCACGCTGCGGCCTTTGTAGTTGGCGTTGTTGAAGGCGTTCTTCACCTGCTCGAAATGGTCGGGCTCGATGTCTACGAACGAATACACGTCCTTGATCAGCATGCGGCCGATCAGCTCGCCGCTGACACCGCTGATGCCACAGATGTAACCGAGCATCTTGCCCTTGTCGAAACCATCGGCGGTGCCCAGGTTGATGAACATCTGGCGGCCCGTGCTGAAGCGCTCTAAAGACGTAGGACGTTCCGCGCGGGCGCTGTGGTCCTTGCGGCTCATGTCCACATTGAGGTCATACGACGTGCGGTGCGCTTCGATGATGCGGTTGAACGCAAGGCTCATGAAACGGTCGATCAACTCCTCCTTGTCGAAGGCCTGAAGTTCGGTACGTGCCTCGGAGAGCAATTCGGATAGGCCTTCGCTGTCCACCTCCACGCTCTTCAAGCGCTTCATGTAGGCCACCACCTGCTGCTTGCCGATCTCCGCGCCGCCGGGAACGCGCACGAAGGTGAAGTGGGTCTTCAGCACCCGCTCCAACTGGCGGATCTTGTTCACATCGCGCACGCCGATGATGCTGAGCGAAATGCCCTTGCGTCCGGCGCGGCCCGTGCGACCGCTGCGGTGGGTGTAGTTCTCGGCCTCTCCGGGCAGGTCGAAGTGGATCACGTGCGTTACGTCCTGCACATCAATGCCGCGTGCGGCCACGTCGGTGGCGATAAGCAACCGAAGCGATTTCGCGCGGTAGCGCCCCATCACCTGATCGCGTTGGGCCTGGCTAAGGTCGCCGTGGATGGCATCGGCGTTGTAGCCGTCCTTCACCAGTGCAGCGGCAAGGTCCTGGGTCTCGTGCTTGGTGCGACAGAACACGATACCGAACAGGTCGGCATCGGCATCCACGAAACGCTTCAGGGCAGCATACCGGTCGCGGGAATTGACCACGCTGTATTGGTGCGAGATGGCCTCTGCAGCGGCATTGGCACGGCCGATGCTGAGCTCCTCGAACTCGCGCATGTACCGCTTGGCAATGCTACGCACTTCGCTGCTCATGGTGGCGCTGAAGAGCCAGGTGCGTTTGTCCTTTGGCGTGCTCGACAAGATCTCCGTGAGGTCCTCCTGGAAACCCATGTTCAGCATTTCGTCGGCCTCGTCCAGCACCACCACATCCACGGTGGTAAGGTCCAGTACGGAACGGCCGATCAGATCCAGCAAACGGCCGGGCGTGGCCACAATGATCTGTGCGCCGCGTTGGATGTCGCGGATCTGGTCGCGGATACTGGCACCACCGTACACGGCCACCACACGGGTGCCCTTCAGGTTGGCGGCGAACTTCTCGATGTCCTTGCTGATCTGCACGCACAGCTCGCGGGTAGGGGCCAGGATCAGGGCTTGGATGGTGCGGTCCTGCGGGTCCAGGAACTCCAACAGGGGCAGGCCGAAGGCGGCGGTCTTGCCGGTACCGGTCTGCGCCAATGCCACCACGTCCTTCTCACTTTTCAGCAACAGGGGAATGGCTTGTTCCTGCACGGGCGTAGGGGTGGTGAACCCGATCGCTTCAAGGGAACGGAGGGTCTCGGCACGCAGGCCGAGCGCTTCAAAAGAGGACATCTCAGTGGGGAAAAGGGAGGTAGAAGTGCGCATGGTCTGCGCGGAACGCCGCGAAGGTACGGCGTTCCCAACTGGCAGGGGTGCGCGTGTCGCTGAACGTGAGCCGGTCGATCCCCGGCCCGATCCCGTTGTGTTCCATGTGCAGAAACGTCCCCTATCAACAAGTGGAACATGTCCTCCTTGGAGCTTTTACCATCGCGCAAGCGCCGTGTCCAAGCCAGCGGTGTGTTGCGGTCAGCACTGCAAGTCCGGCACACGCCCACAGTACACTACCACACGCCCCGTTGCCACCGGTCCCGCAGTATATCGCGCTTTGCGGGGGTAAATCGCGGCGGAGGCATGTCGTGGAGGTGGCGTACGGTGGAGACCTTGCGGATGCTTGGAGAAAGCCCCCTGTCCGCGCGGTATGTGCGGAATTTTTGGTGCTGGACTGTGGATATGCGGTGGATAAACAGTGCTTGCATTCGGCTTATGCATCATGCTAGCTTCACCGATCATGATCCTGAACTGCCATGCACAACTCAGAACTCAGAACTCAGAACACAGCACGCGCTAGCGCTTTCCGCAGTCCTTCTTTTCGCCATAGATTCTCGGGTCTTCGCCCAGACCCCTCCAGATTTTTACCCGGATGGTGACAAAGGCAACCTGTGCTACAGGCGGAACGACGGGCAACATTTGAACACCGATGGTGCAGTGCAGGACGACGTGCTATATTTCACAGAACGCTCTCCACTTGGGATCAGTTTGGCGACAAAGAGCCGTGTTTCGTTCACATGGGCCAAAGTGGACCAGGACAGCGCTACAGTGGACACGCTGTGCCGCATTGACATGGACTTTGAAGGAGGCCGCTACCGCTCCCCGATCCCTGCGCAGCAAGTAGGCGACCTTGGGCACTACAACATTGGAGACCTTGTTGCAGAAGAAAATGTGCCAGGATATCATCGGGCGTATTACCATAGTGTGAGGGACAGCATCGATGTACACTTCCCCCATGGTAGCGCTGGACCGCGGATGTCCTTCGTGGTCCGCCCCGGAGGAGATCCGGCCAATATCAAACTGAAATTCACCGGACAGGATAGCATCAACGTAGACCTACTTGGTACCCTCAAACTCTATTTGGACCAAGATTCGATCGCTTTCCCTGCCGCCATCGCCTATCAGGTGAACGCCAATGGAAGCACCACCGCCCTAGCCTGGAGCGTTACATACGACCATGAGGATGGATAGGCATTCGTGCAATTCGAATTCGATACCTACGATACCAGAGGGGCATTGATCTTCGAGATCGGGTACCCGCCTTTACCTGCCCAAGGAGGCGGTGGCGAACCTGAAGGCAATCTCAGTTGGTCCACGTCAGTTGGTGGTGATGCGAACGATCACGTCAGCGATCACATCATGAGCGGTGATCACATGCCGGACAAGGATCTTGTTGTGACGGGGACAACGGACGATCCGGCCTTCCCGGCACAAGTGGGCACCACCTATGTTCCGATCCTCAGGGACGTCTTTGCCTCTCGATTCGATTACGCGCCCGATGATGATGAACATGACGCGGAACTCTTGTGGAGCACCTTCATAACCGGCGGGCCATTCCCGACCAACACCCTTACAGGTTACGATGTGCCAACGTGCATCATGTATGTGCCTGCTCACGATCGACTTTACGTTGGTGGTTGGACCAGTAGCACTTTGTGGCCCATGCGGCCAGCCCAAAATCCAAACGATGGCACATTCTATCAGGCGACGCGAAAACGCGCTCGGGATGCATTCGTTATTCGATTGGAGCCGGATGGTACGATGGATCGAAGCACTTTGTATGGTGGTAATGGAGATGATATAGTCACCACCATCGCACACGACATTACTCTGGGCAGGGTCTATTGCTTCGGGGTTACCAACAGTCCCACCGGGAGCTACGCTAGTTGCAATTCGCCCACCAGTGGGCTGCCCTTGTGCGATCCGGCAACGGGTAACCTGCAACAGAACAGCATTTCCGGCGGTATGGACATGTTCGTTGCCCGTTTTGATGCGGATTTCAACCTCACGTGGGGTTCGTTCATCGGTGGCCCAGGTGATGATCGTGTGTACGACAGCGATCAGATGATGAACCTGAACGAGGAGGTGGAGATCGCGTTGGCAGGCAGTACCACAAGTTCACTTCCTTACGTTGCTGGAGGTGATTTCCAACTCAACTCGAGCGGTAGCCCAGTGGGACCGGATGGTTTCGTCTGGTTGTTCACGGGAGACGGCGCCAAAGGCTGGGGTACTAACATCCATCGGACCGTAGATATGCAGGCCGTTTCCTTCGGGAAGAATTGTGTGCGCATCATGGGGCTTTCCACATTTTCCAGCGAGGCCAACATTCAGACCACTTGTGACGCTGTTCCAGGAGCACTCAGCATTTGCGGTGGCAACGAGGAGCTTTTCTACCGTGATCACTACATCGCCGAATTCGGCATGGCAAGCAAAGACCTGAAGTGGTCGACCTTGGTGGGTGGCCCCACGGACGGTAGCGCTGAGGCCGCCGTGGACCGCTACTCTCAAAGCATAATTCAACTCCACGGGATGTACCGCCTCATGGACCTGCGCACCAATGGTGAGAACTATTTCATGGCCATGGGCATCGTGGGCCAGTTGGGTGAGGGGCCATTCCCCACGCTGCCCGCCTTCGGCATGTACTACAAGCCCTTCAATACCAGCATGGGCGATGAACAATCGGAGGTCTTCCTTGCGCTTTACGACCCCGCACACCAACAGGTGTGGTCCACCATGTTCGGCAGTGAATTCGACCATATCGACACGTTCACGGATTGGGACCTTCGGCCGCGCGGTTCGGATTTCGGCACCGACATCGTGTGGGTGGATCAAGAGGTGCTGTACTTGGTGGGCACCACCGGTGGGTACCAGATGCACCGCGAATGCCCCTTCCCATTTCCCGGTCCCAGCTATTGTGAAGCGACCGCCGGTCCACTGGCGGACAATGTCGACGAGTTCGATGGCATGATCGCCCGGTTCGACCTGCGCAACATTCAATTGGGTATTGCCCAAGAGGCCAATGCTGATGGGAACGCGTTGCTCGTCTACCCATCACCAACAGCCGACCTCCTCTACGTTTCGGGTCCTGCCGCCTTTGATAGCAAGTGTGAGGTCTGGATACTTGACCCCACGGGCAGGTCGGTTTCTCGTACCCGCTATATGCGTGACGGACCCGTCGATGTTTCGTTCTTGGCCAGTGGTACATATCAGGTCATCCTTAGAGACCTTCGTACAAGCTGTTCGATTAATAGCCGGTTCATACGCCCCTGATGATCCATAGTTTGTTATTAGGGCTTATGGCGCTTTGGGCATTACCTGTTGCACTGTGTGCTCAACCACTTTTAGAAGAAGTGGGCGGCGGTGTGGGGCTTCAAGGAGTCGCTTATCTGCTCAGTGACGATACTGGTGATCGGCTCCTCGTTACAGGAGCTTTCACGTATGCAAATGATGTTCAAGTAAGCCCTGGCATACTGCAATGGAGTGCATCAGGTTTGGAATCCATCGGGTGCGGGGTAGCCTGGGATTGTGTTTCGAGCACAAGTCAAGTCGGCCTTGGCAATCGAGCGCGATCCGCCGCTATCTGGCAAGATGATGTCTATGTCGGTGGTGATTTCTTCTTTACTAGGAACGGTGTTCTGTACGATCATATCATGCACTGGGATGGCTCAGAATGGCAGCCTTTGGATGGAGGCACTGATGGCCCTATTAAGTGCGTCAAAGTCATCAATGATGAACTGATCGTCGCAGGCTGGTTCACATATGCCGATACGGTACTAGCCAATGGCTTGGCACGCTGGGACGGTGAGCGTTGGCATCGCGTTCTGAACGTACCGGAATTCTATCCCGGTGATCAGAACTACGTCCAAGATGTGATAAAGTACCATGGTGAATGGTATCTCGGTGGCAACATGGGGTCCGTACGCAACTTGGTGAAATGGGATGGTGATTCCTGGGAGATCGTCGGTGGCGGTTTCACCGGGTCATTCGCCCAAGTGAACAAGTTGATGGTGCATGACGACAAACTCTATGTAGCTGGTTCTTTCGCGCAATGTCCGCCGTATGGCAACCCGAACAATCCAGGAAGTGGTATTGTCTCCTGGGATGGTACTTCGTGGGATGATCTCGGCGGTGGGACTTGCGGCGCACCCGTTGGTGAGATCTACTCCATGGTCTGGTGGAATGAGGAACTCTACGTTGTTGGCCGCTTCAACATGATCGGTGGCGTACCCGGTGACAAACTGGCCAAATGGAATGGGGTAGAATGGTGTACGCTTACCCCTCCCGGATACTTCGGCAACGGCACTTCCGGGGCATTGGCGGTCTACCACGATAGCCTCTACATCGGGGGCGCGTTCGTGGAGGCCGGTGGTTACGAGGTCAGTTGCTTCGGGAAATGGATCGGTGGCGACGAGACCTATGCTTGCGGTGCGCTTACTGGCTTGGCGGAAGATGCAACAACCTTGCGGTTCTCGGTATTTCCAAACCCGACGACCGACCAGCTCACCTTGCAGGGACTACCAAGCTCAACAACAATTCTTCAGGTGCGCCATGTACTTGGGCGCGAGGTCTTACGCTCTGGTTTACCGCTCACTTCCTTCAGCGTTGGCCATTTGTCGACCGGCACCTATTCCCTATCGGCGTTGGATAGGAATGGCCAAGTGCTAGCAACGGCGCGCTTTGTCCGGCAGTGACGTGCAGCTTATTGCTTCGACCGGGAGATCCCGGACATTCCGTGTTGTCTCTTTCGACCCAACACGTGCTGCTCCTTCCTGGACGCGCCATCCCGGAATTCCGCAAAGCGGAATTCCGGGATGGCGCGTCCAGGAAGGGAGTTGTCGTCTAATACCATTTGGAATATGATCACCCTTCATTTGTGAAATCCTTTTCCTGAAGCTATTGGTCGTTTGATCGGTATCGTCGCGAATAAATGATAACCCCCTGATGTTGATCCGTACGAGGGAAGGTGGCGGGGTCTAGTCGATAATCACCGACGCCATTATCCTGGACCTGAGCAAGGGCTTGAGAAGCGCAAAGCAGCACGGTGTCCAAGCCAGCGGCGTGTTACCGTGAGCACCGCAAGTCCGGCACACGCCCTCAGTACACTACCACACGCCCTGTTGCCACCGGTCCCCATCATGAACATAGAAGTACAGGTAATGCCCCCGACTATCTTTGGCCGCTTCAAATGGAGGTGATCGAAGCCAGTTTCAACGGCACCCTGCGCACCCTTATGTGGTTGGTGCTGGCATGGCTGGTGCTGCGTTGGTTCCTGCAATTCCAACGCAACGCGGGCGCCCGGCGCAACGCGCAGGCGCACCAGCACCAGCGTACCGCCCAGCGTTCCAAAGGCGAGGTGCGCATAGAGAACGTGCCGCCCGCCAAACGCCCCGGAGGTCATCCGGGCGGAACGATCATAGACGCCGATTTCGAGGAGATCAAGTAGCCCACCCACCACCACCATGAACGCCATTCCTTGGAAACGCCTGTTGCCCGTATTCGCCGCGTTGGCGCTGTTCTATGGGCTCAGCCTGGTCTATTTCAGCCCCATGCTGGAGGGCAAGAGCTTGGACCAGCACGACATACAGCAGTGGCAGGGCATGGCGCGCGAGGTGGATGAGCACCGCGAAGCCACGGGCGAGGAAGCGCTGTGGACCGGCAGCATGTTCAGCGGTATGCCGGCCTACCAGATCTCGGTAAAGTGGTCGGCCAACGTGCTGAAGGTCGCTGACTCCCTCTTCCACGGTTTCCTGCCGCGCCCGGCTAACTTCCTGTTCCTCTATTTGGCCGGCATGTTCGTGCTACTGCGGATCCTGAAAGTAGATCCGTGGCTGTCGGTAGTGGGTGCCATCGCGTTCGCGTTCTCCTCATACTTCTTCGTGATCCTTCCGGCGGGCCATACCAGCAAGGCCAACGCGATCGGGTATATGCCCATGGTGCTGGGCGGCCTATACCTGTTGTATCGCGGACGAATGGTCCTGGGCGCTGCTTTGCTAGGGCTTTTCCTCGGTTTGCAGATCATGCAGAACCACCTGCAGGTAACGTACTACCTCGCCATCCTGCTGGTGCTGTTCGTGCTTGCGGAACTGGTGCGCGCGATCCGCGAGAGGTCCATAGGCGATTTCGCAAAACGGTCCGGCCTTGGCGCTGTGGCCGCACTGCTCGCCGTACTGTGCAACCTAGGGGTGTTGTGGAGCACGGTGGAATACGGCAAGTACAGCACGCGCGGCAAAAGCGAACTCACGATACTGCCCGATGGCACATCCGCAGAAGGCATTCGCACTGCTGGTCTGGACCGCGATTACGTGACGCAGTACAGCTACGGCAAGCAGGAGTCGTTCACCATGCTGGTGCCCGATGCCAAGGGCGGCGCTACCGGTGCCATCGGCAACGGACCTGAACTCGCCGGGCTTTCCGATCAGCGCTACCGCCAGAACATCGCGCAGATGAACCGGTACTGGGGCGATCAGCTGAGTACCTCCGGCCCGCAGTACGCCGGTGCCATCGTGGTGTTGCTGATGTTGTTGATGCTGATGCAAGCGCAAGGCCGCGACCGGTGGTGGTTGTTGGGCGCGGTGCCGCTGGTTCTGCTGCAGATCATGATCTCCAATGCCGCACCGTTCGATGAGACCGTGGGCGTGGCCTACGTCGCTGGCATGAAGGCGTCGCTGCTCTCGGGCATGCTGATCATCGCCTATCTGATCGCGGGCCTGTTCCTGATGCGTGACAGTTCGATCTATGCCTTGTTCAGCGCACTCCTACTCACCCTGCTGCTCTCGTGGGGCCGCAACCTGATGCCGCTCACCGACTTCTTCTTGGAGCACGTGCCCGGCTACAACAAGTTCCGCGCGGTCACTATTATCCTCGTCGTTGTGGAACTCGCGGCACCGTTGCTGGGCATTCTGTATTTGGATCGTTTGGTGAAGGATGGTGGATGGGACAAGGCGATGGAAAAGCGTTCGTTGATCGGCATCGGCGCGGTGCTGGTGCTGCTGTTGGCGATGGCCGTTGCGCCGGACAGCCTGTTCAGTTTCGTGAGCGACCAGGAGCGTGCATCGCTCACCGAGCAAGCCTCCGATCCGAAGATGGAAGCGCAAGTGATGGCCTTTGTGGGTGCGTTGAAGGAGGTGCGCATCAGCCTCTTCACGACAGACGTTTGGCGCAGCTTCGCGTTCATCCTCGCCGCCGGCCTTCTCGTGTTCCTGTTCGGTCGCAAGAAGGTGGGCAAGGTGGTGCTGATCGCTGGCATCGGTGCGTTGATCCTGCTGGACCAATGGACCGTGGACAAGCGGTACATGCACAACGACAAGGACCGTGGCCGCTATGCGCAGTGGGTGGATGACGAAGAGGCCCAACATCCCTACAAGCCCGATGCGGCGGACAAAGCGATCTTGGAAGCAGAATGGTCGCCGGTCGCGGATGCCGATCACAAGGCCACGATGGAGCGCCTGAAGCAGGACGGCGAACTGGCCGTTGGCAAGGCACGTGCGGAAGTGGAGATGATCGAGCGCTTCGGAAGCCTCCGCCGTCACGGTGGCTACCGCGTAGTGACCTTGGGCAATCCGTTCAACGACACCAAGGTGAGCTACTTCCACCGCAGCCTTGGTGGCTACCACGGCGCCAAGTTGAAGCGCTACCAGGAGCTGATCGAATTCCAATTGGGCCCCGCGATCCAACGCGTTGGTGGCATGCTGCAAAGCGGCACATCGCTGCCGCAGATGGACAGCCTGTTGGCGAAGGAAGGTGTACTGAACATGCTGAACACCCGCTACCTGATCTACAACCCGGAGCGCCCGCCGATCCGCAACACCAATGCCTATGGACCGGGCTGGTTCGTGGATGAAGTGAAGTGGGTGAAGAACGCCGATGAGGAGATCACCACGCTCGGCACCATCGACCCATCGACCACCGCCTTGATCGATGAGCGGTACCGCTCGGCATTGGGTTCCATCAACGCCGTTGCTGACCCATCCGCCAGCGTTGAGCTGACCATGTACGCGACCAACGAACTCACCTACACCGTGCGTTCGCAGAACGGTGGCGTAGTGGTCTTCAGCGAGATCTGGTACGGCCCCGATTGGAAAGCGACCATCGACGGAAACCCTGTGGATCACGCGCGTGCCGACTACGTGCTACGTGCGCTGGCGGTGCCCGGTGGGGAGCATACAGTGGTCTTCAAAGTGGAAAGCACACCGTACAACACCTCCAAGCCGCTCGCCATGGCATCCAGCGCACTGTTGTTGTTGCTCGTGTTGGGTGCGTTGGGCTGGGAGGCGCGTGCTGCTATGCGCGAGGAATGAAGCGCGTGCTGATCATCGCCTACTACTGGCCGCCCAATGCCGGTGTGGGGGTGTACCGCTGGCTGAAGTTCACCAAGTATCTGCCGCATTTCGACTGGCAGCCGGTGGTGTACACGCCGGAGAACCCCGAGTTGATGGCCGTGGATGCGGCGCTTCTGGAGCAGGTGCCGGTGGAAGCCGAGGTGATCAAAGCGCCGATCACGGAGCCTTACACATGGTACAAGCGCTTCACCGGTAAGAAGGCCGATGCGCGTTTGCAGACCGCCTTTTTAAAAGAAGATACCGGTGGACCGACATGGAAGGAGAACGTCGCGAACTGGGTGCGCAGCAACTTCTTCATTCCCGATGCGCGCGTGTGGTGGGTGAAGCCTTCCGTGTCGCGGTTGCTCGCCTATTTGAAAGCGCATCCGGTGGATGTGATCGTCACCACCGGATCGCCGCACAGCCTGCACTTGATCGGTCGCGAGTTGAAGGAACGCACCGGCATCCCGTGGGTCGCCGACTTCCGTGATCCGTGGACGAACATCGATTTCTACGGCCAGTTGAAACTGACCAAGTGGGCCGATCGCGAACAGCACAAGCTGGAGCGTGCGGTGCTTACGGAAGCCGATGCTGTGCTGACCGTCAGCTGGAAGTGGGCCGATGAATTGCGTGCGTTGGGTGGCCGCAACGTGGAGGTGATCACCAACGGATTCGATCCGGATGATCTTCCTATACCAGCTGCGAACGTGGATGAAGCATGGTCGCTCGTGCATGTGGGGTCGATCAGCGCCACGCGCAACGTACCGGAGCTCTGGCAGGCTTTGGCCGGTCGCATTGCGCGAGATCCGGAATTCCGTTCGCGCTTCAAACTCCGCTTGATCGGCGGCGTTGATCACACCGTGCAACGCGATCTGGACTCAGCAGGCTTGGGCCCGTACATTGAACGCATCGGCCAGGTGGACCACACCGAAGCACTGCGCCACATGCAACGCGCACGCACCTTGCTATTGCCCGTGAACGACACGCCGAACGTCGGCGGGTTCCTTCCCGCGAAAGTGTTCGAGTACCTCGCCGTGCAACGCCCCATCCTCGCAGTGGCACCGTTGGATGCGGACATCGTGCGCGTGTTGGGCAACGGCCATCGTGTTGTTCCGCGCGGCGATGCGGCTGCCATGCGCACTGCTGTGGGCGCGCTCTTCAACGATGCACCGATAGCTGCCACGGACATTTCAGCCTACGAGCGCCGATCGCTCACCGCACAGCTCGCGGGGGTGCTGGATGGTCTGCGTCGCCACTGAGCGGTAGCCGCTACTTTCGCATCGTGCAACTCCTCCTCGTTCTAGAACAGACCACGGCATGGGCGTACTAGCCCGGCAGGCCACATGGAACGCGGTTCTGGCCTATGTGGGCATGGGCTTGGGCTTTGTCAACGTGGTGCTTTTGTACCCGAAGATCCTACCGGCTGATGAGTTCGGTCTCACACGCCTAGTGGTCTCCATCGCAGCCATCGCGGCGCAGATCGCGCAGCTTGGTTTGGATAACACATTGATCCGCTACTTCCCGTACTTCCGCAACAGTGAGCGGCAGCACAACGGTATCCTCGGGCTGGTGCTGGCGATCGGCACCGGTGGTGGGCTGCTGGCCATTCTGGTGTTGTGGATATTCCACGGCCATTTCGCGCTATGGTTCGGCGCGGCGGACGGGCTTTACGCAGCGCACGGCCTCACGGTACTTCCGTTGGTGCTTTCGGAAGTCTACTTCTTCCTGTTCCGCAGTTACAGCCGCTCGATCCAGCGCAGCATCGCACCGAGCTTCTCCCGGGAGTTCGTCCTGCGCCTGTTGCAGATGGTGTTGATCATCGCACAGGCCATGTGGCATTTCGATCTACGGACGTTCATGCTGTTGTACACGGCCACCTTCATGATCAGCACGTTGTCCTTGGTGATCGACCTCTGGCGCAGTGGGAACCT
>Ga0105048_10004714_pt1 | contig 22119 bp, 19 predicted proteins | sample MAT05_FD_78382 | JGI IMG/M metagenome (GOLD analysis project Ga0105048, IMG submission 78382) | Freshwater microbial communities from Lake Fryxell liftoff mats and glacier meltwater in Antarctica - MAT-05 | ecosystem: Environmental > Aquatic > Freshwater > Ice > Liftoff microbial mat | place...
AATGTCGAGTGCAAACCAGGCCACCATTTTTTGTTGCTTTATGCTATCCTCCCAGCTTGCATTCATACAAAGATGCCCAGCCACTTCTTTCATGTCGTTGAGGATTTTCCAGTCTTGGCAATGTAGGCTATCTTGCACTAAATAAGTCTTCCCTTGCACCACAAGTCCATCAAAGAGGGTATTTTGGGCAAAATCACGCTTCGTAAAAAAAGTCTCTTTTCGCCAGGAATAACCATCCTCGTTGGGTTTGACGCGCTCTTCAGAATCTTCGTATTTCGTCTGCATAGGATTAAAATGCAGCAGAGCATACTCGAACCATTCATCACGGTTGCCTGACATATAGGCTGTACGCTCTTTTCGCTGTTTACTTAAGTAGCTGATAGCTTCGATTTTTTTTGCCCAGTTGTGGCTGACTAAATACCGTATCGTACCTGATTCGATTGGCGCAGGGTTGGGTGTTACCTGGGCAAGCAAAACAGTGGAGAGGAAGGTGGAAAAGGTCAGGAATAGGAGTAGTTTGTACATAAATTGTATGCCATTTTATTTTTCCGAAAGATAAAGAATTCCGACCAAAACTGAAGCTGACTACAGTTAACTGCGCTAGCAAACTCCTTATCTTCGCGCCATGAATCGTGCTACCCTTGTCTCCGAAATTTTCCGCAAAAAAACATTCCTCTGTGTTGGACTAGACACTGAACTTGCCAAGCTCCCACCGCACTTGCTTGGTTTTGAGGATCCGATTTTTGAGTTTAACCGCCAAATTATTGACGTTACGCGGGAGCTTTGCGTGGCGTATAAACCCAATACTGCGTTTTATGAGGCTTTAGGTCCAAAGGGCTGGCATACGCTAAAGCGAACCATTGAATATATTGGAAGTCAACATTTTATCATTGCAGATGCCAAACGTGGCGACATCGGAAATACCAGCCGGATGTATGCTGAAGCTTTTTTTAACCAACTCGGTTGCGATGCAGTCACGGTTGCTCCTTACATGGGAGAAGATAGCGTCGGTCCTTTTCTGGGTTTTGAAGGCAAATGGGCTATTGTGCTTGCACTCACCTCCAATCAGGGCAGCAGTGACTTTCAACTGGATTGGCTTGAAGATTCCCGCCAATCTCTTTGGGAAAAGGTTTTGCATCGGACCCAAACTTGGGGAACGCCTGAAAATCTAATGTTTGTCATCGGTGCAACACATCCGGAATCCTTCATTCGGGTTCGTGAAATTGCACCGAATCATTTTCTGCTGGTACCTGGTGTTGGTGCGCAAGGCGGCGATTTGGCGGCAATTTGCCGATACGGGATGAACCGTGATTGTGGTCTGCTCATCAATTCCTCCCGCAGTATTCTCTACGCCTCTTCTGGCGAAGATTTCGCTCAAAAGGCAAGTGAAGAAGCTAAAAGGTTGCAGCAAGAAATGGAAACCTTGCTGGAAACGATGAACCATGAAGGATGAACTTTTTATACGCCGATGCCTTGACCTTGCCAGCTTGGGCGCAGGAAGTGTTTCGCCTAACCCTATGGTTGGTGCAGTGCTTGTGCACCAGGGTGAAATAATCGGTGAAGGGTGGCATCGTCGTTGGGGAGAAGCCCATGCAGAAGTCAATTGCTTACAATCAGTATTGCCTATAAATCAATCACTTATCCCCTACTCTACCCTATTTTGCAATCTTGAGCCTTGTGCACACTTTGGTAAAACCCCGCCTTGTGCAGATTTAATTCTGGCGCATAAAATACCTCGAGTTGTGGTATCCAATACGGATCCCAACCCATTGGTAGCTGGCAAAGGATTGGAAAAACTTAAAAATGCAGGGGTTGAAGTTGTAAAAGGGGTTTTGGGAGCTGAAGGCCTGTGGCTCAACCGAGCGTTTTTTACCTGGATAATCCAACAACGGCCCCGCGTAATTTTGAAATGGGCCCAGACTGTCGATGGTTTTTTGGGCAAAAAGGACGAACGAACTGCCATTTCAAGCCCCGAAGCTTTGCGGCTGGTGCACCGTTGGCGGGCAGAATGCGATGCGATTTTGGTAGGTTCAAACACGGCTTTGCTTGACAATCCTCGTCTGGATGTGCGGTACTATTTAGGAAAGAACCCGCTTCGAGTGGTTTTTGATACGCAGGGAAAAATTCCAGCAAGCCACCATGTCTTTGACGATTTTACGGAGACCTGGATATTTGGAAGCACACACAAAGAGGCTAAATACGCCAAAACCAAGTTTATCTCCACTGAAAAAAATATCTTGATTCCTACAATTTTAGAAGCCTTAAAAAACTCAGGTCGGGCCATACTCCTCGTAGAAGGTGGCGCAAACGTGCTGGATCAATTTTTAGAAATAGGTATTTGGGATGAAATTCGTGTGCTTGAGCACAGCCGTCGACTGGGAACAGGAGTGCCTGCCCCAAAAATTCCCGAAACCGCAGTCTTAAAGGAGCAATTCCAAGTTGGAGAAGATACCGTGCGTATTTTTAGGAACGGGTAAATAACAACTTGTTACTTCGCCACAAATCCTTGTAAATTATCATGCAAACCACAAAATTAGGCCTTCAACTTCCTACTGATCCGCGCTGGGTAGATCTCGCTGAAATGGATCTTGCTGAAATTCTTACAGATCATGCCTACTGCGAGCAAAAAGCTACCACTTCCTGTATTACCCTTATTCAGGCATACCCGGATCGTCCGGAGCTCGTGGAACAGGTCGCTCCAATTGTGACGGAGGAGTGGGGGCATTTTCGTCTTGTTTTGAATGAACTCCAAAAGCGTGGCCTAAGACTTGGCCGTCAGCGAAAAGATGAATATGTGAATCAACTCCTTGGTTTTCAGGAGAGAGGGCAAGCTCGGGAAAAAGCCCTACTGGATAAACTACTAATTTGCGCCATGATCGAGGCTCGTAGTTGCGAGCGGTTTCGATTGCTTTCGCTGCATTGCGCAGAGGAAGATTTGCGGGGCTGGTACCACAAGTTCATGGTGGCTGAGGCTGGCCATTATCGGCTTTTTTTGGATCTTGCAGAATTGTATTTTGGCAAAGAAAAGGCACATACAAGATGGAAGGCATGCCTTGAATTTGAAGCAGGAATCATGCAAAATCTTGCCCCAAGAGGGGATAGAATGCACTGATTGGTTATTTGCTTATTGGGGATTTGAGTACCCAAGCTTGGCTGCTCGAATAACCATATCAACAAATCACCACCCTTTCACTTTATTAATCTTGCCTTCTTCGCCAAAGTGCTCCTTCGAGACTTTGTTATAAGCTATCGCAGCTTCTTCGGCAGTATCGTACATTCCAATATGTTTGGCCTTGCCATTTATAGAAATTACGGCCCGAAATCGTCGATGTTCTCTATAAACACCTGTAAACCCTGTATTGCTACTGGTTTTGCGCATACGACTGGCGGTGGCACGCGAGCGATACATGATATTTTCGAGCCTGCAATCGAGTTTGTCTCCATTTTTAGCACCTACAAGCCTTTGAAGCTTGGTTTTGTCGCCTGCCAAAAATTTTTCGGCAATTAACTTATGGAGATAAATAGTTTCTGTTTTAAACCCTCCTTCCGCTTTTTTCCAGGTTTTTTGGAACACAGCACAGCCGCTGGAATGGAGTCGGAGGTTATTGAGAATATCAATTTTCGTAAGATATGGATCAGAAGTAATCCATTCGTACACGCGGTCGTCGATGAGTACCGACGCTTCCGCATTTTTTAGTTTAGTTTTGTAAATCACAGGAATGTAATTAATCAGTTTTTGAAAAAATCGGCAAGCCATTGGACTTGTAGCGCAAACAAATTTTGTTCAATTGGCGTACACACTTTTCACCGTTGAGGTGTCGAGTATTTGACTCTTGGAATAAATTTTCAGATCAAAAATAAGTACTCAACATTTCTCCTAATAGCGATTTTGAAAAATTATACACAAATGTTAATTAAATTCAAAAATGATATTTTGGAAAATAAGCGCGAACGCAATATATTAAAATTTCATTCAAGCAAAACAATCAACACCCCAATTAGTTTGAATGATCAATCAATATTAAAATAAAGGAAATGCTAATGCGGCCCAATATTCGGCAAAGAGTTCCGTTCTTTGATCTCTCTTTCCAAACACAAATATATTCATGATTCAAGGTTCATCCCGATTTTTAAGCACGTTTTTCTGCTTCATTCTTGTCATTTTTCAAAGCCCCCTTTTTGCCCAAAAGACTACGGAACAATTGGTCGTAGCTGGTATCATTCTGCTTAAAGAAAAAACGCCTCCAGACAACAAAGCATTGCTCAATGCCTTGAAAACAACTTGGAAGTTAAAAGCCGACTCTGTCAACATTTCAGATAAAACATTGGTTTTCAATACAATTGGAGGAGCAACGGTGATGATAGCTTACCTTGGTTATCCAGCAGCTCCGGATGAAATTGGTGCTGGAGCTCGCCTCTCCTGGCTCTGGAAAACAGCTGCTGAAGAAACCTCCAAACATCAAGCACAAGTGGTCATTTCGGTCATTGGGCCAGCCAGAAAGAGTTTGGATTTACATAAAATTTTCACGCAAGCTGCCGCAGCTGTACTTGAAATCACGCGTGCCCCAGGCATATTTTTGGACGGCCAATACTTACTGCTTTCGAGCGGATATTACCTCGCTGCAGCCCGAAATATGGTTCAAAACCAAAGCCTTCCACTTTACTGTTGGGTCTATTTTGGAAGGCCAGGCGGAGGCAACGGCTTTACTTTAGGGCTATCTGAATTTGGTTTGCCAGAGCTGGAAATTGTAAATTCTGCACATAGTGAAGGGGAGGCGCACGCTACACTTTACGATGCGGCTATGTCGGTAGTTAAGTACAACACCGTGCTGAATGACGGCCAAACGCTAACGACGGAGGAAGGTGCAAAATCGCTTGTACACCTCGTTCAGGGTACTTATCTTCAAGATAAGAAAGTGCTGCTGTTAGAATACTAGTGGCAATTATCTGAAACTATTTTACCTAAGGAACGCAGCACCAATAAAATAGTCATTTTATGCCACCCTTTGTTACATCATAAGGCCGCTTTTTTTCTTTAAATAGCCCCCACTATTCGCAGAAAAATAGGGTTGTCTGATAGAAAGAATGGTTGACCTAAAAGGACTAAGTTATGGGTGCCGCGTTCCTGAGACTTAAAAATCACAAGCATCATGCGCATAATTGGCAACATCGATCATCCCAGTCTAAAAATATCGGTCTTCAAAAATGAGGGTCGAACCTCAGTAAAATTTGAGACTGCTCAATATGAACAAACCTTCAAATTGGGCGATGACGAGCGTTTTTCTACTGTCGAGGGGGTTCAAAAAATGGTAGACGCATCTATGGTTGAGCAGGTGCTTCAAGGTTTCCAATTGATGCACAGTGCCCGACTTGAGTCTATGGCCCGTTCTTTTCCAGTTAAAACAGAGGATGTTTTTGAGGAAATAATTTAGCTCCTACCAATCTCCACCAGCTCCACCGCCGCCAAAGGAGCCGCCACCAAAACTTCCGCCACCGCCACCCCAGCCGCCGCTAGATCCGCCACTTGATCCACCCCCAAAACCGCCACCCATCCACCAACCACCACCAAAATTGTCGTCATCTCGATCCCGTTTATTTCTATTCCGGCCATCGTGTGTAATCATTTGACCGACATTACGGAGTTTGTACACCAAGCCGCCTACAATAAGGAAAAATATGAGGGCAATAAACAAAAGCACCAGTATAGAGACTCCGTTGCCTGTTTGCTGGCCATCGTCTTTTTGAAACTCCCCTTCCAACGCTAAAATAATATCATCCAAGCCAGCATTAATGCCTTCAAAATATTGTTGCTGCCGGAAATAGGGCCCCATTGTGCCACGGATAATCCGCCCGGCAGTAATATCCGGCAGAGCGCCCTCCGTACCATAGCCGGTGGCAATAAAAATACCTCTGTCAGGAGCTTCACTCTTGATTAGCATCACCACACCATTGTTCTTGTCTTTTCGACCGATTCCCCATTGATTGCCTAGCTCAAACGCATAACTCGCCTTATCGTAGTCGCCAATATTAGGGCGAATCATCACCACAATCTGAGTACTGGTACTGTCCCAATACCCTCGAAGCTTCTGCTCCAAAGCATTCTTTTGATAAGGCTGAAGCCAGCCCGCATAGTCATGAACATAGACCGCGGGTTCTGGCTTCTGGGGAAACAAAGCATTGTCCTGCTGCGCAGTTGCCAAATTTGGCAAGAGCAGTAAAGACAGGTAAAACAGACCGACCAGGGAAAGTGCTGGTTTATGGGGTACTTGGCACCGCAAACCAACAATCGTGGACGCTTTAACCGTAAATAATCTCGTCAGGAAGTTCATTGTCGTCGTGATTTTCATCCGTGGGGAAGTGTTCGCGCAAACGTGCGCCAATTAGTTGAACTGCTTTGCAAATACCCTCAGCAGCTTCATCGCGCTTAAAATGTTCCTGCAAAAGTTTCTTTTCGGCCGCCCAAAACTGGAATCCTACGCGCTCATGAATGCCCGAATCTCCCCAGATAGCGAAGTGGTGGCTTTTTTCAGCGAGATAGATCAGTACTGCGTTACGCGATTTGGTATTGAACATGCCAAAAAGCTGAAATATCTCCTCCGCCCGCTCCACCGGGAAGTCGCGCATACAGAAATCCTCTACATACAGCCGGATTTCGCCGCTCGTACCTTGCTCGGAATTCCGTATCACAGAAACGATTTGAGCTTCTTCTTCCTTGGTGAATAACATGGATTGGTGGCTTTTAAACTGGACTATTGCCCAAATTTTTGGTTCAAATCAGGGGCTTTGTCTGCACCAGCTGAAGCCTGGAAATATCCTTTGGGGACGAAGCCAAATACGCCCGCCAATAGATTAGTTGGGAAGCGTCGAATATAAGCGTTGAAGCCATTCACGGCATCATTAAAATTACGCCGTGCCAGTGCAATCCGATTTTCCGTGCCCTCAATTTGTGTTTGTAAATCTAAAAAACCTTGGTTCGCCTTCAGGTTTGGATAGGCTTCAGAAACCATCAAAAGGCTTTTCATGGTACTGTAGAGCGCATTTTGACTTTGTTCAAATTTCTGAATAGCTTCTGGCGAAAGATTGTTAGCATCTACTTTCACTTGTGTCGCGGCAGCACGGGCTTGCACCACGGCTTCCAGGGTTGATTTTTCGTAGTTAGCACCAGCCTTCACTGTAGCTACCGCCTGGTCGATGAAATCCATGCGGCGCTGATACTGGTTTTCTACTTCTGACCATTTGGCTTTTACACTTTCTTCCATTGGCCCAAGTTTGTTGTATGTGCTGCACATACTCATGCCCAGCACAGCTACCAAGCCGAGCAGGATAATGGGGAGATATTTGCGAATGTCTGTCATAGTTTCAAAAATTGAATTGAATGTTTTGTTTTGAAAAATTGAATGGGCGAAAGTATATAGAATGATGCAGTGATGGAGTGATAAAGTGATAGGAAGCGGGAAAAGACCTGCTTGATTGTACTTTTTTACCGACGAAATGCTGCTGCCATAATCCCTGCTGCCACTGCCGCGTTCAAGGATTCGGCTTTACCCTCGGGATGACGCAGTATACTAATTCGGTGGGTAAGCAGGTGCTCGGTCTGTGCCGAGATCCCTTTGCCCTCATTCCCGATTACCAACAATCCATTTGACGGCAGGCTTGCTTCAAAAACATTTTCCCCATCTAAAACGGCTCCTACTACGGGTATTTGTGGCGCGTTCATCAATAGTTCGCCTAAATCTATTTCCGAGCTTTGCACCCGAAAAATTGCGCCCATGCTTGCCTGAACTACTTTTGAGCTAAAAACATCTACACAATCGGGGGAACAAAAGACCGCGGGCAACCCAAACCAGTCGGCTACCCGGAAGATACTCCCCATGTTGCCAGGATCTTGGATGCCATCAAGGTAGAAACAAATGTCAGCCGTTGGAAGTTGAAAATTAATCCTTTCAATTGGCATATCAACCACAGCCAACACTTTATTGGGGGTACTGAGGGTTGATATTTTGTCGAGTTCGGCTGCCGTTATGGGGTTTACTTTGTCTGAAAACGGGCGTAAAAACCGCGCATTTTTATCAATCCAGGTCTCTAATGCAAAGATCTCGGATACCTTGACGTGGGTTTGTCCGAGCAATTCAACCACCATTTTATCCCCTTCTACCAGGAATTGACCATACTGCTGACGGTATTTCTTTATGCTTAGCGAACGGAGATGCTTTTGTTGGTTGTGTGAGAGCATTTTGGTAGCAGCGATTTATGACGCAGTTATTCTGGAGCAAATGTAAATCAATGATTTGCATTCATGGCTTTAGAATACCCCATAACCATTCAAAGACACCTGCATTTTTTTACCGACTTTTGCAGCAGTAAAAGTTTAACTTACGTTATGTTCGTTTTCCAAAAAAGAAAAGCCTTGCACTGGAAATCAATGACTCAGATTATGGCTCTTTTCCCAAGAATTGGGATGTTAGTGGCCACCATATACCTTGGACTTACTGCCTGCAATGTTACCAAACATCTTGATGCAGCGAAAGGCGAGCGGCTTCTGGTGAAAAATTCGCTAAGCATTAAGTCCGAAAAACAAATGAGTCTTTCGGCCAAATCCGCTCTTTCTAACGAGTTGATGCCCTTCTATCGTCAAAAACCAAATCGGAAGAGTCTGGGCTTTTTTTACCCACGCCTTAGCCTATATTACAAGTACCGCAACCGAAATTCGGATTTTGCCAAATGGATCAATAAGCGTATCGCCGAGCCCCCAGCTGTTTATGATTCCCTTTTGGCGCAGCGTACGGCATTAAACTTCAAAAATCAAATGCGGCAAAATGGCTACTTCCGTGCCGAAGCTAGTTTCAACACCAAATTTATCGGAAAATATAAAGCTAAAACTAGGTACCAACTGGTTCTAGGACCCAGGTATACGGTTGATAAGGTACAATTTGCAAGCCGGGATTCCCAGATTCTTCAAATTCTGAACGATACCAGAGAAGAGTCGTTCATTAAGCCAGAGACCCCTCTTGATGTCCATATTTTCGATGCTGAAAAACAGCGGATTACTGCCATTCTAAAGAACCGAGGTTACGCTTACTTAATTCCTCAATATATCGAATTTGGTGGCGACAGCACAGATACCAAAGCCAATATAATTATTGAGGTGCTGCCCTACAATGACAGCACGATGCACAAAACCTTCACAATTGGCAAAGTGGAGGTGCTTTCTGGGGTTGTGCCCAACTTTTCGTCCATGCGCAGAGACACTACCATTGGCGGAATTTATTTCGCGGCTGCAGAGGCTAAACTTTGGATTAAACCATCGTTGTTGCGAAAAAAGATAATGCTTACTCCTGGCGATTTATTTAAACAAGCAGACCTGGATAAAACACTGCGCAATCTAAACGCCCTGGGGGTATATCGATTCGTTTCACTGCGACCAAGCCTAGACAGCCTCGAACCTGATAAAATAAACGTTACGGTAAACCTCTCTCCAAACAAACGCTTTTCGACCGGTGGCGATTTGGATCTCAACTATTCCCGAAATTCTATCAGCAACGGACTTTTGGGTATTTCTCCAATTTTTACCGCACAAAATCGAAATTTGTTTTCAAGTGCAGAACACATCCAAAGCAGTGTAAGTTACAATATTGAGTTTGACATCTCCAACCCTAAACTGATTTTCTCCCAAGAGTTCAAGTTTCAAAACGAGCTGTTGTTTCCACGCTTTTTCGACTATTTTAGGTTTTGGAGCTTAGCGAGCAAAATTCACCTCGGTAAAAAACGGCTAATCTCTAAAGCCTTTTACGAACGAATTCGCTCTGATGGAGAAGCTCGGTTCTCTATGAACTACAACTTCCTGAATGTCAGCGATTTTTACACCTATCACCTCTCTAACATTTCCTTTGGTTATCAGGTTCGCTCACATCCCGAACACCAATACACCTGGGATCATGTCGGACTTGACATCCTGCGTCCACGCTTCTTCCCGCTCTTGATGCCAGGGGAGTTTTTGCAACGCAGTTTTGGCAAGCAGCTATTCACCGGGATACTTCTACGGTCATTCAACTACTCTTACGGTAATCGAGCCAATCGGTTTGGCGAACGGTGGAATTATCGGTTTAATAGCGAATTAAGTGGACTGGAAGTTTTAGCAGCCAACAGAGCTTGGCCGCTGATTTCTCGCAAATCTGAGCCTGCATGGCGCATCGGAGATTTAGATTTTGCACAGTTTTTTCGGGTAGACCAAGAGGCTGTTTATACTCGAAATTTTAGCAAAGACGTTGTAGGAGCTGTACGGATTGGTGCCGGCGTTGCTGTGCCCTTTGGCGACACGCGGGACGTGCCTTTCGTCAAACAATTTTTCATTGGCGGCCCTTCGAGCCTTCGAGCTTGGCGCGTCCGAGAATTAGGCCCTGGAGGTTATGTCCCCAGAAATCCAGATACCAATGTGCCAGAATTGCCCACTGTTCAACCCTTTTTTCAGGCGGCAGATTTTCGCTTCGAGTTTGGAGGCGAGTTGCGTTTTCCGCTCTTTTTGTGGCTCAAAGGAGCTATTTTCGTAGATGGTGGCAATGTTTGGACGCTGAAGAACGATGACTCTCGACCTGGCTCACAACTACGCTTGAATTCTTACAAAAATATCGCGATTGGCTCTGGCCTAGGCTTGCGCATGGATTTGGATTATTTTGTGTTACGGATGGATTTTGGATTACCCATTCGGCGGCCTTACGCGGATGCTGACGGCGGAGGTTACTGGGTGCAAAACCTGTTTTCAAAAAATATATTCAAAGATTTTAATCCAAATTTGGCTGTTGGATATCCATTTTAATGCTTAGGAACGTGTCGTAAAAACTTCAGCGCTTAACCCTCCAAACCCGCTGAAATTGCGGCTTTCGCCCCTCATTGGCCGCTACCCAAAGGTTTCCTTCCCATTGTGTAATGGACTCAAATTGCTTAGAAATCAGGAATTTAGGTAGTCGCTTCCAATGCTGTTTTCCTTTAAAAAATTGGCTGGCTGAAAAGCCAGTGAAGTACATTGCACTGGCGCGTGTGAATGGAATAAAACCAAAGCGTTTGCCAATAATGTAGCCAGTCAGCACAAAGGTTTTGCCATCTCTGCTGATGGCAGCACCAGTCACCACTCGATTTTTAAGTCGAATGCTGTCGCGCAATTCAGCCACATATTCTTCACGCTGCGGCTTGGCTGGCAACACGTAATGTTTCGTGTAAAAATTTCCTTTAAAGCTGTTTTTGGAAAAAAGGTGGATACTGTCATTTAAGAAGACCATCGCCTCGCAATTAAAATTCCAGTCTTCTACACGGGCAGGCGGAAATGTTTGTTGATCCGGGTAGCGGAATTGTATACTGTCTAACGAACCTGTGGCGGGGTTGTATTTAAAGATCCTGAGGTTTCGGCGGCGGTTATAATTATTGCCAAAATCTCCAATGTACAGGTTGCCTGCAGGATCGTGCGTGAGGTCTTCCCAGTCAAAATTAGCAACTGGTAAATGCCTGGTTTCCAGAAGTTTGCCGGCTATTGGATCAAACCGAAATAGGTCTGCTGGATTATGGGAATCATTTAGCAGCCACAGCTCTCCATTTGGCATACGGGTCATGCCAGACACTTCCTTAAGTTCGGCGGGTAAATCAACGTGGCGCGGGATTTTTTTGCTTTGGGCAAACAGTAAGCATGGCAACCCTAAAAATTGAAGAAAGAGGAAACAGCGTAGTATAGCAGATATCATTCCGTGGATAGATTTGTATAAAAGCTGCTTGTTTGCAAGGTTTAGGCCAAAAAGCTCGGCGGGGCCAAAAGGGTCTTTATTCTGACAAAAAACCGCCCTGCGATTTAGCGTCGCAGGGCGGTACGCCGAAATTAATTTCGGCAACAAACAACATGTTCGCGAAATGAATTTCGCGTTACACTTTCACAAAACGTGTAGTCCAGGTCTTGCCACCTTTTATGAAGCGAACAAAATAGACCCCGGATTTATAAAGCGAAACATCGACTTTTTGCTGATTTTCAGGCTTGAAATAAGTCTTAACCTCTTGTCCTGCGGCATTTAAAATCATTACCCGATCAAACGCAATGCTCATGTCAATGGCAATCAAGGCACTTGCCGGGCTTGGCGTGATCGAAACTTCGGCACTGAAATCGACGTCTTGTGTTCCAACCATTAAGGTAGAGATGTCTGGATTATAACGTGGAAGTACCTGGTAACCACCAGTAAACGGTGCTGGAGGTGCATCAAACTGCCCGCCAATACCCGTAAGATTGAATGGTTGTGGCGGAACAGGTGCATTAAAAGTTTCGACGTCGCGGTCTATCCGAATTAAAATGGTGTCGTTAGGGCTATCGTCTGAAACTGCACGGACATTGAAGCCGCTGGCACCTACGCCGGTAGTCCATTCTGCGTCATCTACCAGGTGTAAATTATTGATTTTTACCAATTTAGACTCTGTTACTTCTGACAATTTTGTCACCACTGCTGGCGCCAGGAGTACATTGTTTTGAGAAACAAACAGAATTGTGTCTGGACGAATTTCTGTCTGCCCACTGAACTGGCCAATTGTTCCTCGAACCTTTATTTTGTCCTTTTCCTTCACGGTATAGCCAAATGTTCCACCAAGGGTAGACACTGCTATACCATTACCATTGTCATCAATGATAGTGAAAAATAGCGAAGGCACGTTGTTATTGATAGGGCGAAGGTTTACGCCATACACAGTGCCCAACAATTCACAGCTTTTATTGAGCGAGTCTGCAACACCAGTGGCCGGATTTTCAGTGGTCATCACAGCAATAGTCTGCAATGGGTAGCATTTTACATTAATGTTGACCGTTGCCTCCGAGCAATTAATGGCATCACAAATTTGGTACTCTAACAGGTCTGGGCCACAATAGCCTGCGGCAGATTGGTAAATAATCGTATTTCCACTAATCACTGCAGTGCCATGCGCAGGTGGTGTCAGAATAATAAAGGTGGTTATGGCATTGATAATCAGGTCATTGCCTTCCACATTGAAAATTGTGGCCTGTCCGGTTGGCGCCGATAGATTGTCATCAACAGCAGTGATCTGGTTGGTGCCAGTGCATCCGGAAGCTGCGTTGGGATTTCCTTTTACTTCAATACCATTGACGATTACACCAGTTCCCGTGGGTGCGGCCTGCCAATTGGCGGGCAGACTGTTGTCGGAATTGAAGTCGCAAAGCACGATAGACGGCCCCATGCCCGCAGCCTCTACAGGCCATGGCACCGCATTTGCATAGGTTACATTATCCTTTACGTTACCCATAGCATCTTTAAGTTCAATGGCTTCACCGTTGTTACTTAGTGCTCCAGCAGTCCAAACTAAAGGGGTAAGTCCAAATACAAGTTGAAACGCATTTGCATTCTTTGCCAGTACAAGATAGCCGCCTGGCCCAATAACGGTCCCTGCAGGAAAAGTATACTCAATACCAAGGGAGAAAGTCCAGCCAGAAATATCCGTAGGGAGGTTGTTGAAATTATGCAATTCAAGATACTCCAGGGAATCAGCTCCGCTTTCTGGCGGATTATACATGATTTCAGTGATAATAACTTGACTACGACCCGTAGAAATCATAGCAAGCAGAAGCGCGAGGGCCAGGATAGTTTTTTTCATGTTTGAAAATTTTGACTTTGTGTTTTACACTCGTAATCTCAAATCACTTGGTTTTCTGGTAAAATACCCAAGTGTCTGATTGTCTTTGGTTTTAAGCCTTGCTTTTTAAAAAGCGGCTCAAAAGTAGCTAAAACTCCTAGACTAAGCCAATAGGCAAGGCTTGGGTTCTGCCAGAAAAAGACAAAACTTAATGGGGGATTAACATAGCTGGCGTACTTTTGCTGCTGAATTTATTCCGTTTTCATCAATCCTTTATATTAAGTATGAACCATTTTACACTCCGGTTTTCCGCTGGTAAAACGCTGCTTATCATAGCGTTACTGCTTTGCGGAACCAGCCTTTTTGCTCAGGTAACCACCTCTACGATTTCGGGCATCGTGACAGACAAAAGCGGCGAACCGCTCATCGGCGCCACGGTGATTGCCACGCACACCCCTACCAACACCCGATACGGTACTGCCACCAATGCATCAGGGCGTTACACCCTTCCAGCAGTGCGTGTTGGCGGCCCCTATTCCATTGTAGTTAGCTACACAGGGTACGAATCCAGGACTCAAGATGGCGTTTACGCTAGTTTGGGTACTGCCGCTAACGTGGATTTTACAGTACAAGAAAGTGGCACTGTGCTGGATGAAGTGACGATTTCTGCAAATCGGAACGACATCTTCAGCTCAGACCGTACGGGGGCCGCCACTACTTTTAGCCGCCAACAACTGGCGACTATCCCAACGACAGGTGCCCGCTCCATCAACAGCATTACCAAGTACAACCCCAATGGTAATGGCAACTCATTTGGCGGACAAGACAGCCGTTTGAACAACTTCACTATCGACGGCTCTGTATTCAACAATGGTTTTGGTCTGGGTACAGATGCTCAGGCTGGTGGTCGTACCGGCTCTACGGCAATCTCCTTGGATGCTATTGAGGAATTGCAGGTTAACGTTGCTCCATTTGATGTGCGTCAAACTGGTTTTGTTGGCACTGGCCTCAATGCCGTAACGCGCTCAGGCAAAAACGAGTTTTTCGGAACTGCTTATTTCAACTTCCGTAAAAGTGACACTTCTGGTATTTTTAATGGTCGCAAAATTGGTGATGTAAAACCGACCGTAGGTTCATTTGATGAAAAAGTATTCGGAGCAAGCATCGGCGGCCCGATCATCAAGAACAAACTCTTTTTCTTCGCGAACTATGAAAGCCAGCGCCAAACTACTCCAGCCACCACTTGGGTAGCCGATGGTAGTCCACTTGACCAAGGCGGCTCCGAGGTAACCCGCGTACTAGCGAGCGATCTAGATGCCTTGAGCACTTACCTGCGCAACAATTATCGCTACGAAACTGGCCCTTACGAAAACTACGACAACAAGACGGAAAGCGACAAATTCCTGGTTCGCCTGGACTGGAACGTAAATGACAAGAACAAGTTGACCCTCCGCTACACGCACCACAACTCGCTTTCTGACGTATTGGTCAGCAATAGCAACTCTGTCGGTGCTGGCAACCGTCGTACCCTTGCAAGTGCTATGTCTTATCAAAATTCTGGCTATCTCATTGGTGACAACACGCGTTCCTTTGTTGCAGAATTAAATACTCAAATCAGCAACAAAGTTTACAATAGTTTTAGTGCTGGTTACGACTTCCAAGATGAAGATCGTCAATATAAAGGTTCGCTTTTCCCGACGGTGGATATTTTGAAAGACAATGCAACCTATATTTCATTCGGTTTTGATCCTTTTACACCTAACAATAAGTTGAGCTATAGCACGCTCCACTTCACTAACAACGTATCTATCTATAAAAACAAACACACCTTTACAATTGGTGCGAATTACGAAGGGTATAAGTCTGACAACTTATTCTTCCCGGCCTCCAACGGTGTGTATGTTTTCGACTCTCTTGCACAGTTTTACGCAGCCTCAGCATTTGGGCTCGCAAACCCGGATGTAGATACTTCAGCAGTAAAATACAATCGTTTTCAGTATCGCTATTCAGCCTTGCCTGGTGCTGAAGAGCCGCTTCAAACCCTGAAAGTCAATCGTTTCGATTTGTATGCACAAGATGAATATCAAGTGAATAAGCGATTGAAACTCACCTACGGTGTGCGTGCCGGAGTGATTGTATTTGAAAACACAGGTCTAGCTAATGCTGCCGTAGATGGACAAGATTATATTGATGAAAATGGCAACCGGGGCTACAAATTGGAGACTGGCAAACTTCCAGACCCAAAGGTATTGTGGGAGCCACGTGGCGGCTTTAACTGGAATGTTTTTGGAAACAAGAAAACTCAGGTGCGCGGTGGCCTGGGCATCTTCACTGGTCGTCCACCCTATGTTTGGGTGTCTAATACCATTGGCAATAACGGTGTACTTACTGGTTTTATCGACAATTTGGGTAGCAAAACGCTCCAGAATAAATTTACAGCGGAGACCAATATCTTCATTCCAGATGTTCCTAGACTCCCTTCTACGTTTGACATTGCGGCAACCGATGCTTCGTACAAATTCCCACAGGTTTGGAAAAACAACCTTGGTATTGACCAAAAGTTGCCTTTTGGATTGGTTGCATCGGTAGAACTCCTGTACAACCGCAACGTAAATGCAGTAAAATATTTTGACGCAAACTTCGAACCCGCAACTGCAACTTTTGCCGGGCCTGATAACCGCCCACGCTTCCCAGCATCCGGACTTACCACTGGACAAGGCGCAGCAGTACGGATTAACGACAACGTTTCCCGCGCTGCAGTAATGACGACTACCAACGAAGGCTGGTACCGCGCAGCAACGATCAAATTGGAATATCCAAACAAGAAGGGTCTTTATGGTATGGTTGCACACACGTTCAGCCAGGCTAAGGACTTAATGAGTGCAGGTTCCATTGCTTCTGGCTCTTGGACAGGCACTCGCTCAATACGCGGCAACAACGATCTGAATCTCGCTTTTGCAGATCAAGATGCTCCAGGTCGCACAGTAGGTTTATTGGGCTATCGCTTTGAGTACGGTGGCGATTTCGGTGGTGCAACAGCCATTACGCTGGGCTATGTTGGAGAACGTCGCGGCTTTACTGGAAATATTAACGCTGCGCGCTTTTCCTATTATGTTTCAGGGGACATGAATGGCGACCTGGTTAACAACAATGATGTCATTTTTGTGCCAAACAGTGCTAGTGAGCTTACGTTTGTTCCTATTACTGGAGCCACACCATTCACCTCTGCAGAACAAGCCGCAGCGTTTGATGCCTTCATTGAACAGGACGAGTATTTGAAAACCCGTCGTGGCCAATATGCGGATCGCAATGGGGTGTTATTTCCGATTTTGCACCGTTTTGACCTTTCTGTTACGCAGGAATTTTCGATCAAAATTGGTGGCAAGCGCAATACCATCCAACTCCGTGCTGACATCCTCAACGCAGCCAACCTGCTCAATACCGAGTGGGGCCTGGGCAACAACTTTGTAACAGACCGTCCGCTCTCTTTTGCCAGTGTGGATGCAAATGGCGTTCCTGCTTACCGGATGGCTACGCAGAAATTGTCTGATGGCTCTACAGTACTGCTTCGCGATTCTTTCGTGAAGAGCAAAACCCAGTTTGACACTTGGGCCGCACAGTTTAGCATTCGTTACATTTTTAATTAAATCATTGATTTAGTAGCGTTTGAATTATAATTGGCGCCGCGTTCTGCTTTTGCAGGGCGCGGCGCTCTTTTTATTCTAGGCATCTCGGTATTCAACCAGTCGCCAATTTTCCCGACCTTCGCCCGCACTATGCGATTCGATATCATTTCCGTGCTGCCTGAACTTTTGGAAAGTCCACTCAACCACTCCATCATGCAGCGGGCCAAAGACAAAGGTTTGTTAGCGGTTTTCTTGCACAATTTGCGCGATTATGCACTTGGCAAAAACCGACAAGTAGATGACTACCAGTTTGGCGGTGGCGCAGGCATGGTGATGCGGCCAGAACCTTTGGCTGCCTGCATTGATAAGCTCTGCGCCGAACGCAGTTACGATGCCATCATTTACACGAGTCCCGATGGCCAAAGACTGGATCAAAGTCTTTGCAACCAACTGAGTATGATGGAAAACCTGCTCGTCATCTGTGGGCATTACAAAGGCATTGATGAACGTATTCGTGAAAAATACGTTACCCTCGAAATCAGCATAGGCGACTATGTACTTTCGGGGGGAGAATTGGCTGCCGCAGTGATCGTAGATTCCGTAGGTCGTTTGATTCCGGGGGTACTCAACGATGAAACTTCTGCGCTTTTTGACAGCTTCCAGGATGATTTGCTGGCTCCGCCCGTATATACTCGACCAGCAGAATGGGAAGGAATGGCCGTGCCAGAAGTATTGCGCTCCGGCCATGAAAAAAATATCAGCGAATGGCGATTTGAACAAAGTATGGAACGCACCAGAGCCCGGCGCCCAGATCTGCTGGAACGTTATGAAAAAGGTTGACTCTTTAAATAACCCTAAATCTGGAGCAGAATTTGACTCAAACGTGCCGTGGCTCGGACAATCCTTCAGCATTTCCGGCAGCTCAAAAAAGGCACAAAAGATTCACCTTATTTTTGGTCAATAGGCACTACTGGCCGAACGTGACACTATTGTACGCTCAAGAACAGTTGAGTGCTTAACGATTCCTGCTTTTAAGTGTTTAGCATGAATGAAACGTTTCAGCACAAAAACAACTTAAACATGTTCAAAAAATTGATTTTTTCGCTCTTCACAGCCATTGCGCTGCTCACTGCTTGCAATGCTTCTTCGGGCAACTCCACCGAAAACACACTGGCTAAATCCCCTCAACCCGATCCGACAGTTTATGGCAAATTAGACACTGCTGTCTTTGCTTCGGGTTGTTTTTGGTGTGAAGAAGCCATTTTTGAAAGCCTAAAAGGGGTAAAAGAAGCAGTATCGGGTTACTCAGGCGGACACACTCAAAATCCAACTTACGAAGAGGTTTGTTCGCACACTACCGGACATACCGAAACCGTGCAGGTGTTTTATGATCCAACAATCATCAGCTATCAAACCCTTCTCGAGGTTTATTTTGCCTCACAAGACCCTACGCAGGTGAACGGGCAAGGCCCAGACCATGGCGATTCCTATCGGTCGGTGATTTTTTACCGAAATGAAACGGAACGGAATCTCTCAGAAGCATACAAAAAACAACTTAATGACTCAGGCAAGTACGCAAAGCCAATTGCAGTGATCATTGAGCCGCTAAAGATTTTTTACATGGCGGAAGCATATCACCAGAACTTTGAAAAAAACCACCCCGACCATGGTTATGTAAGAAACGTATCCATTCCACGGCTTGAGCGCATGAAAGCGCAGTTTCCTCAGTTATTAAAATAAACCGAAAACGACGCTGCGTTGGGGACGATTGTATAGGGTTGCTCCGACAACATGGGCAGATCGATCGTTCTTTGTTGAAATCGGGTTGTAAAAAATATCGCACTACACCACTACGACATAACCTGGGTTCTAAAACCTTGTGCCGTAGTGGCGCAATGCGATATTTTTTGTTTTAATTATTTTACCTCTATAAACATTATTTGTTTTATATTTGCGCACTAGAAGAAGCCATTACACAATTAAGCGATTAAATTAAGCTATGAATTTATGTCCAAATTGCGCATCAGACATTATCCCAGGCTCTAAATTTTGCAACCGTTGTGGCGATAAAGTTGCGGAAAGGATGAAACCCTGTCCTGCTTGTCAGGAGGAAAGTCCGTTGGCATCCGTGTTTTGCCACCATTGTGGATTCCATTTTGAAGGCCGTCAACGTGGTGTCGAAGAACGCAAGTATGAACCCGTATATGGACTTGAGTTCGACCCTGAAACGCTGACGGAACAAGTCAAAGCCCTCTTTTTCCGAAGTTTGCGTCGCCGTGTCGAAGAAGAACACGATGTAGCCAAGTACAGCGATTATGTTGAACGATTTTATCAATCTCGTTTTCGAGAGATCTACGAACTCCGTGCTGAGCAGATTGGTGAAGACGTGCTCATTCAATGGGAACGTTTTGGCAGCCCAGGACTTCCTGAAATTGATCAACGCATTGGAAGATCATTCGAGGGCCTGCTCGATTTTTTCATCATTCAATATTGTCCGGATCTCAATGGGGTCATTTTATCCCCTGCGATCTTGAAACATGAAAAAGCTCAACCTGGGAAAACCGGTCTTTGGCAAATGATTCAAGATTTCCTTGACTTTGAGCGGGAACAGGAGGTCTTTCACTTTGATTTTATCTCCATGCGTAGCGATCTACTTGCGAATGCCTGCAAAAACTTTTTGTTGGCCGACCGACGCGAGAAGGTTTTTTTTATTGGAGATCTTTCCCTGAAAGGCACTTGCAAGGAAGGCTTTGCGATGACTGACCGGGGAATTTATTGGAAAGCCCCCTTTGATCGAGCACGCAAATTACTGTACAAGGATATTCGCGAAGTAAAAAGAGAAAAAGAGTGGCTTACCCTAAATGGGCACTTTTTCACGGCCAACCCCTCCTTAAATCTCAAACTTTTCAAGTTAATCAAGAAATTACGGGGTTGGCAAGAACCGGTTTCAGCCGCAAAAGATGCTGGAAAAATAGTCTGCTGAAACTTTTTAAAATTTTACTTCGTTGAGTGCTTGTCTATTATCGAAATGGGCTGCTATCTTTGCACCCGATTTAGCGTAAAATGGAGGTTGTAGCTCAGTCGGTTAGAGCGTCGGTTTGTGGTACCGAAGGTCGGGGGTTCGAGACCCCTCAGTCTCCCTCAAATAAAAAAAGGTGTCGCGGAAACGGGACACCTTTTTTTATTTTTTAGCACTGTGAAGTCTACCCCTTGACCGGATTCACCATTCCTTTCAATACCACCTTGCTCTCATTGGGATAGGTATTTGCCGTAACCGTGATGGATTTTTTCTGCTCTTTAAGCTTACCCTCTGTATTGAATTTTGCTGTAATCTCAGCTGTTCCGCCTGGTGGAATCGGCTCTTCGGGCCATTCCGGAATTGTGCAGCCACAGGAGGATCGGCACTTTAAAATCGTGAGAGGCACCTTGCCTACATTGGTAAATTTGAAGGTATGATTCACTATCGCACCTTCATTTACGGTACCAAAATCAAATTCGGGCTGTTCAAATACAATACGAGCCAACAAATTCGTGTCGGTTGGCATATTGGCTGTTGCAGGGTTACGGATAAGTTCACTATTGGGTCCGCCACCGCGAATTTCCTCGACACCACGGCTGTCATTCTTGCACGAAATGTAGAGAAATGCAATAATTATAAGCAAAAAGAGGTTGTTTTTCATAAAAAATTTGTTAAACAGTGAATGCGCACTCAGCGTAATTTTACAACACAAATGAACTCAGGAACGCTGCAAAGGTAACTTTACTATATTTGCATTAAATGGCTCGCAGTCAAAACGATATGCAAACCCAACATCATATTTTTCTCCTCGGTTTTATGGGCTGTGGCAAAACCTACTGGGGACGGCATTTGGCCGAAAAATTGAGCTTACCCTTTCTCGACCTAGACGATTGGATTACAACGAATTATGGAGCAAGCATTGCCCAAATTTTCGCGGATAAGGGTGATTCGGGCTTTCGTATACTAGAGCGTGATGCGCTCAGAAATCTTTCGAAATTACCAAAATCAATTGTGGCTACAGGCGGCGGAACCCCTTGTTTTTTCGACAATATAGATTGGATGAATTCGATTGGAACCACCATTTATTTAGATACCTCCCCTACCCTGTTGGCAGATCGTTTGAGGCATGAAAAGGAATTCAGACCTTTAATTTCCGAGGTAAAAAATCATGATCTTGAAGGTTTTATTGCAAATAAGCTGAAGGAACGGGAGCATTTTTACCTGCGCGCAAAAGTTGTTTTGGAACAAGCTGGCGTGGAAAATGCTTTTGAGCAGCAACTCGAAGCGGCGTGCAAAGCAATTAGCCCAAGCTAATCTTTCCCTCCGCTCCCATATTTAATTTCCCCTCGTCAACCAAATAATTCAACACCTGTGCCACTACATCCTGCCGTTTCAAAGCAAACGCTTTCAGAATTTCCTCCAGCGATAGCGGCTCATGTCTAAGCACTTCACGAATTTTTTTTTCGTAAGTTTCGAAGGTATTTGCAGCCAACTCGATCTTATGCCGTCCGGTACACACATCGCAAATGCCGCAAAGTTTGCTTTCGGGCTCCCCAAAATAAGCCAGCAGCTGTTGGCTTCGGCATTGACGTGTTTCCGCAAATCGAATGGCTTGCTCCACCCGTTCTTCGGCGAATTGTTTGCGCATATTGAACTTTTGCAGGTCAATAGTGAGATTTTCTGCGGCTACTCGTTCTCGGGTAAAGGTCAACTGTGGTTTCTCTTTTCGAGGTTCATAAAGCATAACCCCCTCCTTTTGAGCAGTTTGTAAGATCTGCTGCACTATCTCAGCCGGCAGTTTGGCATACTTAGCAATCACCATTTCGCTAATGTCCACAAAAGCAGACTGCATACCTGGATAGGCCC
>Ga0105048_10004715_pt1 | contig 22117 bp, 19 predicted proteins | sample MAT05_FD_78382 | JGI IMG/M metagenome (GOLD analysis project Ga0105048, IMG submission 78382) | Freshwater microbial communities from Lake Fryxell liftoff mats and glacier meltwater in Antarctica - MAT-05 | ecosystem: Environmental > Aquatic > Freshwater > Ice > Liftoff microbial mat | place...
CGCCGTACTGGCCGCGCGGGCTTTCGAAGGCGACCCACGCCCGACCCGGCGGGACCCGCAGCAGGCGCGGCAGCTTGGCCATCACGGGGCCATCGGGCATCTGGTGCAGGACCTGGTCGATGATCCGGATGCTCTCGCGGATCTCGTCCAGGTGCAGCAGGTATCGCGCGTACGAGTCACCCTCGGTGCGCGTCGGGATATCGAACTCCAGCTCCGGATAGACGCTGTAGGGGTGGGCCCGGCGGACGTCGTACGGGATGCCCGTCGCGCGCAGGGGCGGTCCCGTGACACACGTTCGCAGCGCCGCCTCGCGGGTCAGGACGCCCAGGCCGCGTGTCCGGCCAACGAAGATCTCGTTCTCGTTCATGAGCTTCGAGGACTCCTCGATGCGCTTGCCGGCACGACTCATCCAGTCGCCCAGGCGGCTCAGGAACTCGTGGTTCAGGTCGCCGTTGACACCACCGATGCGCAGGTAGTTGAACAGCAGCTTCTGGCCCGTCAGCGCGGCGAGCATCTCCACGATCTCATCGCGTTCGATGAAGCCGTACAGGATGGGTGTGATGCCGCCCAGGTCAAGCGCCAGCCAGCCGATGAACAGGGCATGGCTGGAGATGCGGTTGAGCTCCCACGCCAGCACCCGGATGTAGTCCGCGCGGCGGGGCACTTCCAGATCCAGCAGCTTCTCCGCGACCAGCACCGGCATCGCCTCGCTGAACATCGAGGCGATGTACTCCAGGGGGTCGCAGTTGCTGATGGCGTGATGCCAGTCACCGTTCTCGCAGATCTTCTCCACACCCCGGTGCAGGTAGCCCAGGACCGGGTCCAGGTCCACCACCTGCTCGCCGTCGATCTTGATGACCACCCGCAGCACGCCATGGGTCGAGGGGTGCTGGGGTCCCAGGTTGACGAACATCTCGCCATCCTTGAGGGAGTAGAACTCGGCCTCGCGCTCCGTGCGCGGCGGGTACGGCGGCACGGCATCGATGATGGTCGCGGGGCTGTCGACCATGATCGACGGGTCATCGAGTGACCGGACGCGCGGCTCGCCTGTCATGGCCCCACCTGCCCCCCGCTGTCGGGGTCCCCCGCGCCGACCTCGCCGGGGCGCGTCCATCCCGCCAGACTCCCTGTGCCGGGGCTGACACGCATCAGCGGCACACGCCCGGACTCGGCGGTCTGGAAGGCCACCTCGATGGGTCGCACGCCCTGGCCCGGGGAGCGGGACGCGTCATCGGGCATCAGGAAGTCCTTGCGCAACGGGAAGCTCTGGTAGTCGGGCGGCATGTAGATGCGCCGGAGGTCCCGGTTGCCTTCGAAGATGAGCCCGAACATGTCGTAGGCCTCGCGCTCCGCCCACTCCGCGCCGTTCCACAGGAACGTGACCGAAGGAAGCCGCGGATCGTCACGCGGCAAGCCGTCACAGATGACCCGCAGCCAATCGGGGGAAAGCGGCGACCACAGGTGATACACCACCTGGAGCACCACACCGGTGTCCACGCCCGCCAGGTCCGCGAGGAGCTCGAAGCGGAACTCGGCGTCGTCATGGAGCGCGCTCATGACGGACACCAGCTCGCCCGGCCCGACGATGATCTCGGTCGTGTCGTGGCGCGCTGAAACGGCGGTCAGCAACTGGGTGCTGAACCGCTCCGTGAGGCGTCGCTGCAGGGCGATGTCCGTGACAGGGATCCTTTCGGGTACCGGGCTGGCGTCAGACGCCAGCAGGGACGGTCGGTCCGACCCGACGGTCGGCCCACTGCCCACGACGCTCCAAGATCAGTTGCTGGAGCTTGAGCATGCCGTAGATGAGCCCCTCCGGTCGAGGCGGGCATCCGGGCACGTAGACATCCACGGGCATCACGCGGTCGATGCCCTGGACGGTGGCATAGGAACGCTTGTAGCGGCCACCGGAGCAGGTGCAGTCACCCATCGCGACACACCACTTGGGCTCCGGCATCTGCTCCCAGAGGCGGATCAGCGGGCCGGCCATCTTGGTCGACAGGGTGCCCGCGACGATGAGCACGTCCGCCTGGCGGGGACTCGCCCGGAAGGGGAACATGTTGAAGCGGTCCATGTCGTTGACGCTGGTCGCTGCGGACATCATCTCCATGGCGCAGCAGGCGAGGCCCGACAGCAGCGGCCAGAGGCTGTTCATGCGCAGGTAGTCCAGCAGGTAATCGGCCGTGGTGGGTACCACGTCCAGCATCCCCCAGCGCCCGTTGTCGCCCTTCTCTTCCAATTCCAGCTCGGCGAGGTGGGTGATGGTCGGCGGCTTACCACCGTTGTACGCGGTCTGGTCCGCGGACAACCACTGGGTGTTGGGCACGATGATGGGCGAGGCACCCGTCGGGACGGGCGCATCCAGCACGGCCGTGCCGGTGCCAGCGTCCGCTTCCGGCGTGCCGGGAGGCGTCACTTCCATGTCAGGACCCCCTTGCGCCAGGCGTATCCCAGTCCCAGCAGCAGGATGGTCACGAACAACAGCATGCTCACGAAACCACCCAGGAGCAGGTCCCGGAAGACGAGTGCCCAGAGCGTGATGAAGATGATCTCGATGTCAAAGGCGACGAACAGCAGCGCGTAGATGTAGAACGAGAGCCCGAAGCGGCCCCAGGTGTCGCCCATCGTGTCGACGCCCGACTCATAGGGCAGGCCCTTGTGACGGTCGCCCTTGTGCCGATGGCTGATGAGCCACGACATCCCGATGGTCACGAATACGAACGAGAACCCCGCGAACGCGAAGCCAAGCACGTACCACAGCGGGCTGGTCAACCAGAACCTCAGTCAACTTTCCGGGCGTCGTTGCGCGGGTGAACGCGACCTGCGCGCTTCCCTCTCCGGATCATTCTAGCGCAGCGCGCGGGCTGAGCAGCACCCGTATGCCGGGTCCCACGAGCGTGTGTGAGCCGAGCATGATGGGTATGGCTGCGTCGGCCGCGGCGCGCGTCAGCGCCGCGAGCCAGGGGTCCGCCACGGCGTCCGGGAGCAGCAGGTCCGACGAGAACCGATCCTCCGCCGACGGCCACGTCGTTTCATCCGCGCCAAGCCGGTCGGCGAGCAGCACCCGGGTATCGATGATGGCGCCATCCGCGAGCTCCCCGACGACGGCCGCCAGCGCCTCGGGGCCATGCACGGCCAGCAGTCGGCCGAGCATCGAACGCGGCGGACGGGCGCCGGACCCGGCCGACGGACGCGCGGCCGCCAGCCCGGAGGATGCCTTCAGCCCCCGTTCCTCGACGAGGCAGCGGACGCGACAGGAGGTGTGGCGCTCCAGCCAGCGGAGCGTGCGGGCGCTGGTGCGGCCAACGACCAGCAACTCCTTGCCCGGGTCGGCCGTGACCGCGCGGAGCTCGCTGGCGCGCGGCAGCGCCACGCTTCGGGCGAGGCGGCGCAGGGCCCGGGGCGTGGTGCGCAGGCGCCCCAGGAGTGCCAGGTCCAGGGGCGTGTCGAGGTCGATGGCCAGTCGCTCCCGACTCGGCAGCTCGCGCACCCGGTAGCCGGCCGCCTCCGCGAGCCATCGCGGCAGTGCGTTGTCCCCTGGCAGTGGCGGCAGGGAGCGCAGCGAACGGGCGTCCGCGATGGCGCAGATGTCGCTGGAGTAGCGGTTGTTGGTGAGCGCCACCCGGCGGCGATCACGGGCCGCGGCGACCAGGCGCTCTGCGTCCGTGCCCCGCAACATCGGCACTGCGCCACTGCCGAGCACGATGACGCCCCGCTTCGGTCGTTCATCGGCGACGATGTCGGCGAGCCGCTGCCCGAAGCTCGTGCCGGCCGCCTGGGCGCCGTTCCGACCGGCCACGATGAGCACTCGACGCACGCCGTGTCGTCCGAAGAGCGCTACCTGGTGGCCTGTCAGCTCGTGCCGCGCCTCCGCCAGGAGACCGGTGAGCGGCGGTTCACCGGTGAGCGGCGGCTCACCGTGGCGCGGCGGCTGATGGAAGATGACGACGAGCGGTCCTGCCATGGACCCATCGTCCCACCAAGGAGGTTGTCACGGCCGAACAGCGGGTCCGGGCCTACCTGGGCCTGGGTGCCAACCTCGGTGACGCGCCGCAGACCCTGGCCCGAGCCGTGCGTTCCCTGGATGCCCTGCCGGGGAGCCGCCAGGCGGGTGTGTCGCAGCTGTACGCCACGCGCCCGGTGGGCGTCCTGGATCAGCCCGACTTCCACAACGCGGTCGTGGCCCTGGATGTGCTGCTCACCGGCGATCCCGAAGGGCGGGCGCTGACCCTGCTCATCGCGCTCAAGGCGCTGGAGCGTTCCTTCGGGCGCCAGCAACGCGGTCGATGGGGTCCCCGTGAGCTGGACCTGGACCTGCTCATCTTCGGCCGTCATCGCTTCCGGCAGGAACGTCCCGAGTTCGGTCGGAGCGTGGACCCGGGTCGTACCGGCGTCCAATGGCTGGAGGTGCCCCACCCCGCCGCTTCGGAGCGCAGCTTCGTGCTGGCGCCACTGGCGGACCTGGTGCCGGGCCTGGTGCCGCCGGGTTGGTCGATGACGGTCGAGACCGCCCTGGAGCGTGCGGTCGCCGTCGAAGGGCCGGACGCCGTGCGCCCGGTCGCCGCGTGGGATGCCGAGGTCGCCGGGTGGCGAGCCTGAGGGTCGGGTCGCCCAGGAAGTCCGCCACGATCTGGCGGCACTGCTCGTAGACATCGGTAGACATGCGCGACTGGAATCCGGCGCCGCGATGGACGCTGGAATACCAGTCGAGGAACGCTCCACTGTGTCGCTGACGATGCGCAGCGTCGGCGTTGTCGCGGCATGGTCCAGGTTGACGTAGAGAAGCCGGCGGCCGTCTGCAACCGGCACGGGCGTCTCACTGCCTACCCAGTCACGAGGGTCGATGGCGAGTCTGACTCCGTCGTACATAGAGGTTCGGTGGTTCGGGAGTGTGAGGAGATCGCGCTCATCCATCGACCACAGGACGGTCGAGCGAATAGTGTCGGTCAAATCGATAGGGTATCAAGAGAACGTCACAGACCACGGCGGTCGTGCAGGGTCCATCATCGGCGCCATCGCAGACATACGGAGGGCAGGACGATGGATCAGGCACGCTGGAGCGACGTCGACCAGTACCTGGACGAGGCTGTGGTGGGGTCGGATGCGGCCCTGGACGCCGCGCTCGCGGATGTCGCCGCGGCTGGGATGCCGGCCATCTCGGTCTCCCCGGCACTCGGCAAGCTGCTCCACATCCTTGCGCGCACGGTGGGCGCGAGGCGGATCCTGGAAGTCGGCACGCTCGGTGGCTACAGCACCATCTGGATGGCACGCGCCGTGCCGGCGGACGGTCGGGTCGTGACGCTCGAGATCGACCCATCGAACGCCGCCGTGGCGGCAGCGAGCATCGCGCGGGCAGGCGTGGCGGACAGGGTGGACATCCGCATCGGCCGGGGCGTGGACTCCCTGGCGTCGCTGATGGCAGAGGGCGTCGAGCCGTTCGACATGGTGTTCATCGATGCCGACAAGCAATCCAATCCCGAGTATGTCGCGTGGGCACTGCGCCTGACGCGTGTCGGCAGCGTGATCATCGTGGACAACGTGGTCCGGGGCGGTGCGGTGGCGGACGCGGCGACCACCGACCCCAGCATCCTGGGCATCCGGCGCATGAACGAGATGATCGCCGCCGAGCCGCGGCTGCTCACGACCGCCATCCAGACGGTGGGCAGCAAGGGCTACGACGGGTTCGCCATCGCGCTCGTCATCAGCTGACCACCGGTCTGCGCGGCCCGACTGCGGCCGTGCCGTGCTGGGGGTGCCGGACTGCGGCCGTGCCTTCGCCCGTGGCCGGCAGCCCTCGGGCGACCTACCTGAGTCCGCTCGGAGCATCAGGTCAGGTCAGCTGCCGTCCCGCGTGCCGGATTGCGGCCGTGCAGGGCGTTGATCGATCACCCCACGATCCAACCGACGGAGTAACGGACCGGTGCGTCCCGATCAAGGTCCGGACGAGGTCCCTGGGGTGCTCCGGCCGGCGGGCTGATGCTCGCGGGATGCCATCCGCCGGGGGAACGGTCAAGTCAGACCCCCCGGCAGTCCTCCACCGCTCCTCTTCGATCGGTTCGCATCCCAGATGATCCGGCAGGTTGGGAGCCGTGGCGCGTCGGTCCGGTCCGTGCTCCGTGGTGGAGCCTGCGGTCCGTCGGCTGAGGCTGAGAGGTCGATGCACCGAGCGGACTCACGCGGGGCACAGTCAGTGGTGGCGCGGGGCACACCCGGTGGCGCAGGACACCGGCCCTGCCTATAGGCGCACGGCCGGCGGGCGGGTGCGGTCGAACATATGCACGGTGTCCAGGAAGCGGACCTCCTTGGATCGGTATGCCATCACGAGTGAATTCGTGCGTGCGCCGCCCCCAAAGAATCGGACGCCATCGAGTAGGTCGCCGCTCGTGACGCCGGTTGCCGCGAACACGAGATCCTCGCCGGGTGCCAGCTCCTCGGTCGTGAACACATGATCCTCCTCCGCGGTGGCACCCATGCGCTCGGCACGCGCCCGCTCGTCGTCGTTGCGGAACCGGAAGCGGGCCTGGATCTCGCCACCGAGGCACTTGAGTGCCGCAGCCGTGATGACGCCCTCCGGTGCTCCGCCGATACCGAACACGGCATGGACGCCCGTGCCGGACACGGCACAGCTGATGGCCGCGGACAGGTCTCCGTCCGTGATGAGCTTGATGCGCGCGCCCGCGTCGCGGACCTCCTGGATGAGTGCGTCGTGACGAGGGCGCTCCAGGATGACGACCGTGATGTCCCGCACGTCGCGCCGGAGCGCGGCAGCGATGGCCCGCACGTTCTCGGTCGGGCTCTGCCGGATATCAACGTGCCCTGCCGCCCCGGGACCGACACACAGCTTGTCCAGGTACGTGTCCGGAGCGTGCAGGAGACCGCCGGCCTCGGACGCGGCCAGCACCGTGATGGCGCCGTTCTGCCCGTGCGCGACCAGGTTGGTGCCCTCAAGCGGGTCCACCGCGATATCGATGGCCACGGCAGTCGGCCCGCCGGTGCCGACCGGTTCGCCGATCCAGAGCATCGGGGCCTCGTCGCGTTCACCTTCGCCGATGACGATGGTGCCCCGCATCTCCACCGAGTCCATGGTTCGGCGCATCGCCTCGGTCGCGGACTGGTCGGCCTCGTCCTTCTCGCCCCGGCCCATGAAACGCGCCGATGCGAGCGCGGCCGCCTCGGTGACCCGGACCATCTCGAGTGCGAGCAGTGTTTCCATCCCATACCCCCCGGTCGTGGATGCGTTGATCGATACCTGTGGCGACGGTATCAGTGTCGGAAGTGACGCCGCCCGGTGAACACCATCGCCATGTGATGCCGATCGGCGACCTCGATGGCCATCTCGTCCCGGACGGAGCCGCCCGGCTGGATGATGGCTGTGACGCCCCGTTCGCCCGCCAGCTGGATGGCATCCGCGAACGGGAAGTAGGCATCGGACGCCAGCGCCGAGAGCGACGCCCGGTCGGACGCGCGGTGGAGTGCGATCTCCACGGCCGTCAGCCGGCTCGCCTGGCCCGCGCCGACACCCACGAGCGCACCATGCCGCGCCAGCACGACCGCGTTGCTGGTCACGTGCCGGACTGCACGCCACGCGAAGAGGAGGTCCGTGAGTTCCTCCAGCGTCGGTCGTCGCTTGGTCACGACGTTGAGCTGCGAATGATCGAGGAGCGCCCGGTCCAGGGTCTGGACCAGCACTCCGCCATCGATGCGATGCAGGTCCAGGTCCGGCAGCCCCACCTCGGAGCGGTCCGCCGAGGACGCGAGCGTCAGCTCCAGGAGCGTCAGCGCCGGCCGTGTCGCGAGCACCTCCAGCGCCTCCGACGAGAAGCCGGGTGCCGCGAGCGCCTCGTAGACACTGAGCACGATCTCCTCCGCGGTGGCAGCGTCCACGACCCGGTTGACCGCGATGACCGCGCCGTACGCGGACACCCGGTCCGCCTCCAGCGCTCCCCGGTACGCTCCGACAAGGGTTTCCCCTGACGCGAGTCCGACCGGGTTGAGCTGCTTGGTGATGCAGCAGGTCGCACCCGTGAAATCGCAGGCGATGCGCCAGGCGGCATCGAGGTCCAGGAGGTCGTTGAAGGTCGGCTCCGGGCCCTGCAGTCGGAGTGCGTCCGCGATGGAGCCGGACCGGGACGAGGCATCGGTATAGAGCGCGGCGCGCTGCTGGGGGTTGGCGCCGTACGACAGGTCGCGCTGCTTGCGCAGGACGACGGTCAGCTCCTCCGGGAAACGCACGCCGCTGATGTGGTGGAGATACGCGGCGACCTCGGCGTCATACGCGGCGACCGCCGCGAACGCCTGTGCCGCCAGCCGCAGTCGGGTCTCCGGGGACATGTGGCCACGGGCCCGGAGCTCCTCCACAAGCTTCGGGTAGTGGCTGGGGTTGCTGGCCACGACCACCGCAGCGTAGTTGCGGGCCGCAGCCGAGAGCAGCGCCACCCCACCGATGTCGATCATGGCCAGTGCCTCATCGATGGGCACCAGGCCGCCACCGACCTGGGGCGCGAAGGACGCCACGTTCACCACGACCACATCGATGAGCCCGATACCATGCTCCAGCAGGCTCTCGAGGTCAGACGGGACATTGCGCCGGGCCAGGATGCCAGCATAGATCTCCGGGTGGAAGGTCTGGACCTGGCCACCGATGACCGGTGGCGCGGCGGTCAGGGAGCTGACCGACTCGACCGTGAGGCCCTGCGCAGCGAGTGCCTCGCGGGTGCCGTCCGTGGCCACGACCTCGACCCCCAGGTCGAGCAGCTCACGCGTGAGGTCGGCGATACCGGCGCGGTCAGCGACCGAGAGCAGGGCACGCATGCCGTGATCCTCCGTCGACTGAGGCCTCGGTGAGCCCTCGTGGGCACGGGCCTTGGCGGTGGACCGAGTATACCGACCTCGTCCCGGACGGGGCCCCGACCAGGTCTCCTCTGCTATCCTGCCGGCCGTGCACACCATCCAGGAACTGCTGCAGACCCTGACGCCGTCGAAGGACAACGCGTTCGATCCGGACAACTTCCAGGAGTTGTTCTACCCCATCTCGATCGCGGCCTTCCTGCTGCTCATCGCGTCCGTGGTGCTGTACAACCTCCAGGTCCGCAGGCTGCACAAGCACCCTCCGCTGTTGGCGCTCCAGGAGTGGCTGCTGTGGACAGCGGTGTGTGTGTACGGCCTGCTGCTCATCGAATCGATCTTCCACTTCTGGTTCGTGACCGTGGTGCTGACCATCGTCATCGGTCTGGGCACCTTCATCTGGATCCGGTTCCGTCGCTTCCCGCCGGAGATCGAGGCGTACAACCGGCAGCTCGCGCGTGCCCGCGCTACTGCCCAGACCAAGGCCGCCCAGAAGTATGCGGATCCCTCCGCGACGGTCCGGTCCCGCAAGTCACGCCGCCGGCGCTGATCCCGCTGGCCTGAGCGAGCCCCATCGAGCGGCATGGATATCCGCAGGTTCGGTCCCGGTAATCGTCGGCCCGAGGGCCAGCCTGGGACGCAGGGACTCACCGGGCAGGTCATCTGGAGCGATGCCCGGGCGCACATATCCGAGTTCGCGTTCTCCCGGCAGGGTCTGATCGCGCCCCACACCAACCCCAACACGACCATGTTCATCGTGGTCAGCGGTGGTGGCTGGGTCCAGGTGGGCGAAGAGCGGTCGAGGATCAACCACGGTGAAGCCGTGGTCTGGCCCGCGGGTGTGCCCCACGGCGCCTGGACGGATGGGTCCGAGATGCGCGCGGTGGTCGTGGAGCTGCCGGAGCCGCACGCCGGCCTGGTGCTGGACGGCGAGGCAGCACGCGTCTCGAGCGAGCCGGTCGTGACCCCCCGGGCGACCCCCGCCGAGGGCACGCTCGCCGAGCGCTTGCCCAACCCCACGGACCGCGACGAGTCCGAAGGCGAGCCCTGGTAGGACTCAGCCCGGCTGCACCCGGAACACCGTGGTGTGCTTGGTCAGCGACTGCTCCAGGTCCAGCGTCGTGGGTACCTCGAAGGTGGCCACGATATCCAGTCCGTCCGGCGGCAGGTGGTGGCGCCCCGGATCGCCGATGAGCACCCGCATCCCCGCGTCCGCCGCGCGCCGCAACCAGGTGGCGCCACGTGTGGCGAGGTTCCACTCGTAGCCGATGTCGCCGGCGAGGATGACGTCCACGTCGGGCAGCTCGCCATCGAGCAGGTCGCCGTTGACGTACGCCACATGGACACCGTTGAGGGTCGCGTTGAGGGACAGGGCGTGTGCGCACCAGGGGTCGATGTCCGTGCCCAGCACGTCCGTGGCGCCAGCCTGGAGAGCGGCGATGGCACACAGCCCGGATCCAGTCGCCAGGTCCAGGACGCGCGCGCCCCGCACCTCATCCGGATTGTCCAGCACGTAGCGAGCCACGGCCTGGCCACCCGCCCATGCGAATGCCCAGTAGGGCGGCGGCAGCTCCGGGTCGGCGGCATCCCGGGCGAGCGTCTGCCACAACGGCATCAAGGCATCGGCCAGGTACAGCTGGACCTCCGGCACGAGCGGGGGCGTGGACACCCTGGTCCAGTGGCGGATGAAGGCTCTCTGGCGGCGACTCATCGCGCGTCGCGCGGCGGGTCGTCGCGCCTCGGGTCGTCGCGCCTCGGGTCGTCGCGCCTCGGGTCGTCGCGCCTCGGGTCGTCGCGCCTCGGGTCGTCGCTCGACAGGCTGTCGTTCGATGGATCAGCGCCAAGGATGGCGCCCAGCTGGGCCAGTGCCCGGGCCGTCGCACCCCAGATGTGGCGCCCCTGGAAGGGGTAGCCGCCGTATTGGATGCGATATCCGTCTCGCTCCTGGTCCACGGTCGTGACGCGAGCACCGGGCAGGAACAGGTCCACCGGTGGCAGCAGGATCGCGGCAACTTCCCGGGGAGAGGCCGTCAAGGTCGGTGCCCGCTGGGCCGCGGCCACGACCGGTGTGAGCATGAAGCCCGACACGCGCACGTCGACGACATCGAGTCGACCGAGGATGCTCACGCCCGCCTGGTCGATGTCCAGGCCGACCTCCTCGAACGCCTCCCGGAGTGCCGTCCCGTCCGGGAACGCATCGCCCGCATCCTCCTTGCCGCCCGGCAAGCTGACCTGCCCACCGTGACGCAACCCGCTGGGTCGCTCCGTGAGCACGATGCGCGCTGCACCCAGCTCGTCCGGGAACAGCAGCACCAGGGCCGCCGCGCGCCGAGTGGCGCCACGCTCCATGCGTGTCCAGCCGGGCAGCGAATCGGGCGTGCCGAGGAGCACGGGATCGATGGACCGGTCGCCGCCGGGCAGTGGTCTCGGTGGTCGTGCGACGCGCTGCAGGGCCGTCTGGAAGTCCATCGGGTCAGGCGCTCGACGGGTCGGGCCGGCCGGGGAGTGGCTGGAACCCGTGGAGTGGCGGCACGCTCGCGATGCCGCGACCGAACAGGAGCACCCGGAAGCCGCCCAGATGACGTGGGTCCAGCATGCGAGCGACACTCGCGCGCGCCGCAACATAGTCCGTCGTGCCCGTGGCCGGATCTTGTCCCAGCTCGTACAGCATCTCGCCCAGGCCCAGGGCGGCCAGCAGCCATCCTTGGGTGGTCGAACCGAGCCGATCGAGGCCGACGGTGTCCGCGGTGCGCTCCAGGCTGCTGATGTCCACGTGCGCGGTGATGTCCTGGTGCCCAACGGCCGCGAACGGATCGTCACCCGCGACATGGTCGCGATACGTGACGAGCGTGCCCGCGAGGCGGCGCGGGCCGTACAGCTCGGCCGCATGATGGCCGTAGTCGATGACGAGGACGATCCCCCGCTCCAACTGCGCCGCGGCCGTCCGCAGCCATGCGTCGGCTGCGGGCCGGACCTCCGCCAGCTGGCCATCGACCAGCGGCACACCTGCCGCCGCGAACGGCGCCAGGAGCGTCGGGTCGGAGGGTTCGTCCTCCACTTCCGCGAACCAGTCGTCCGTCCACGTGGTATATCGCTCGAGGACCCGGTCGCGCCGGCGCACCAGCCGATGGACCGGCAACGCATCGAGGTACTCGTTCGCGAGGATGGCGCCCGTGAACCGGGCTGCATCTGGATCTGGGTGCCGACCAGGGATATCCACCGGTTGCCAGTCGAGAGCATCGGCCAACCGCGAGCCGTCCACGGCCAGGCCCTCGGCCAGGGTTCGTGCCAGGGTGCCCCGCCCGGCGCCCCACTCGCGGACGCTGAACCGTTCCGGTTCCCCGAGTCGGCTCCAGGTATCGCTGAGCAGACGTCCGATACAGCGACCAAAGAACGGGTGGAGCTCGGGCGCGGTGAGGAAGTCACCATCGCGGGTCGGCCGCACGTCGGACGTGGCGTAGTAGCCCAGCTCCGGCTCGGTCAGCGCGCGCTCCATGAATCGCGCGAACGTGATGCGTTGCCCGTTCGCGGCCAGGATCTCGTCCCGGATGCGCGCCACGAGGCGCGGATCGCTGTCGGCGCGTGCGATGTCGACTGTCCCTGTGGCCTTCATCGGGTGGCTTGCGCCCAGGTTCGCACCCATGCATCCTGCACCAGTCCCGAATGAGGAGGTATCCCACGTGATACGAAAGCGCCTGTCACTGGTGTTCGTGCTGCTGCTGGGGGTTGTCGTACTGCTCCCCGCTGGTGTCCTGGCCGCGACCCCGGGCGGTGCGTTCGCGGTGGTCGACGACGGGTCTCGCCACGCCAACGCTGTCATGGAATGGCAGGGTGCGGGGGCAAGTCACGCCCGCCTGACGCTCAAGGCCAGCGGCCTGACACCCGGCAAGCGCTACCGGCTGGTGGGCAGCGCTGCGAGCTGCGGTGCACCGAATCCCAGTGCCAGGCACGTGTTCTCGGTGCGCTTCACGGCCAGTAGCCGGGGAGCCACCTGGCTCTCGGGACGTTCGGTCGGTCGGCTGGCGAAGGGGTGGGCCGCCATCCGATCCACCCGGTTGATGGAGGAGGAAGGGTACTCCCAGCAGACCGACTGCATCGTCATCTACGACGTGATGGTCACGTCGTACTGAGGCACTGGGGGGCCTGATCTCCGGCCCAGTGGGCGATCAGGCGATATAGGTCTGGGCCGGGCGGCCCGTTGTCCGCCGTTTGGCCTCACGGCCTCCCCCCGCGGCCCCAACTCCGCTGCCTCCTGATCTGCCGCGGCCCAACTCCGCCGCTTCCTGATCCGCCGCGGCCCCAACTCCGCCGCTCGATTCCCGCTGCGTGGTCGATCCGACCATCGAGGTCACCGTTGCCGAGGTCTCGGTCGCGATAGTGATCACCGGATGGGAATCCAGGGGCTCGGAAGCCACTTCCGGGCCAATCCGGTGTCGACCGACCGGCATGGAGCCCGATCGGTGGTCGTACTGATCATGGGGTGGGAATCCGCGGCGGAGCAGCCGCCCAGCCCAACCCGGGAGCCGGCGCGCGGGCGTCGGCACGCGTGAGGCGGCAGCCAGCGCGGTCGCCAGCGCGTCGGCACTCGTGAGGCGACAGCCAGCGCGTCGGCACTCGTGAGGCGGCAGCCAGCGCGACAGCCCCGTCGTCCCTGTCCGCCGCGAAGCCGCCCAGCTGGTCCCAGTGAAACGCCCCTAGTTCGGGCGCTCGGAGCTCTCGGTGTCGTCGCCGGCAGGCGGCAGGTCGAAGATCGACCGTCCGCCCACGGCCACCGGCTTGGCGGCAGCCGAGCGTGCGTCGCGTCGGCTCTCCGAGTCGGTGACCACCGACTCGCCGTCGGCGCCAGTGAACACGAGCGTGCCGCCGATCGGGTCGGCATCCAGCCGGATGTGCGATCCGGGTCCGAAGCGCCCTTCCAGCAGGGCGCGTGCCAGCGGGTTCTCCACCAGCCGCTGGAGTGACCGCTTGAGCGGCCGTGCCCCGAACTGCGGGTCGTGGCCCTCCCGCGCGATGACCGCCCGCGCCGCGCGGGTCAGCTCGAGGGTCAGGTCGCGGTCGGCCAGCCGCCCCTGGAGGTCGGCCAACAACAGGTCCACGATGCGATCGAGGTCCGCGTCCGTGAGGGAGTGGAACACGATGATCTCGTCCACCCGGTTGAGGAACTCGGGCCGGAAGGTCAGCCGGAGTGCCTCCGTGACCTGGGCCTGCATCCGCTGGTAGCTCTCGTCATCCCGGGCATCACCGGCTGCCGCGGCCACGAACTGTGACCCGACGTTGCTGGTCATGATGATGACCGTGTCCTTGAAGCTGACCGTGCGGCCCTGGCCGTCCGTCAGGCGCCCGTCATCGAGCACTTGGAGCAGGACGTTGAACACGTCCGGATGCGCCTTCTCGATCTCGTCCAGGAGCACCACCTGGTACGGCCGGCGTCGGACCGCCTCCGTCAGCTGGCCGCCCTCGTCGTAGCCCACGTAGCCTGGCGGCGCGCCGATGAGCCGCGAGACCGCGAACTTCTCCATGTACTCGCTCATGTCGATGCGGGTCATGGCCTGGTCGTCATCGAACAGGAACTGGGCCAGCGCCCGGGCCAGCTCGGTCTTGCCCACGCCGGTGGGGCCCAGGAAGATGAACGAGCCGATGGGTCGCTTGGGGTCGCGCAGCCCCGCGCGGGCACGCCGCACCGCGTCGCTGACGGCCTCGATGGCCTCCGACTGACCGACCACCCGGTCGTGCAGCCGGTCCTCCATGTGGATGAGCTTCTGCTGCTCGCCTTCGAGCAGGCGTGTGACCGGGATGCCCGTCCAGACGGCGACGATGCGTGCGATATCGTCCGCGTCGACCTCTTCCTTGAGCAGTCGGTCTGCGGCCGGGTCCTTCTGGGCGAGCGCCACTTCCTGCTCCTTGAGGCGCTGCTGGAGCTCCACCTGGCGGCCGTAGCGCAGTTCGGCGACGCGGGCGTAGTTGGCGGCACGTTCCTCGCCGTCGATCTCGACCTGGAGCGCTTCGAGCTCCGACTTGGTCTGACGCAGGCCGGCGATGGCGCCCTTCTCCTGGTCCCAGCGGCTCTTGAGGGCATTGGCCCGCTCGGCGACATCGGCGTGCTCGCGCTCCAGCGCCTGGAGTCGTGCCCGCGATGCGTCGTCCTTCTCCTTGCGCAGCGCCTCGCGCTCGATCTCCAGCTGGATGCGTCGCCGCTCCAGCTCATCGAGCTCGACGGGCATGGAGTCCATCTCCATCCGCAGCCGGCTGGCCGCCTCGTCCACGAGGTCGATGGCCTTGTCCGGCAGGAACCGGTCCGCGATGTAGCGATGGGACAACACGGCCGCAGCAACGAGGGCCGAGTCCGTGATGCGTACGCCGTGATGAACCTCGTACCGCTCGCGCAGGCCGCGCAGGATGGAGATCGTCTCCTCCACGCTCGGCTGGTCCACGAACACCGGCTGGAAGCGGCGCTCCAGGGCGGCGTCCTTCTCGATGTGCTTTCGGTACTCGTCGAGGGTGGTGGCACCGATGGTGTGCAGTTCCCCACGGGCAAGCATCGGCTTGAGCAGGTTGGACGCATCCATGGCGCCTTCCGCGGCGCCCGCGCCGACCACGGTGTGCAGCTCGTCGATGAACAGGATGACCTGGCCCTCGGAGTCCTTGACCTCCTTGAGCACAGCCTTCAGGCGTTCCTCGAACTCGCCCCGGTACTTGGCGCCCGCGATGAGCGCGCCCAGGTCCAGCGACACGACCTTGCGATCCTTGAGACTCTCGGGCACGTCGCCACGCATGATGCGTTGGGCGAGGCCTTCCGCGATGGCGGTCTTGCCGACACCCGGCTCGCCGATGAGCACCGGGTTGTTCTTGGTGCGGCGCGACAGGACCTGGATGACGCGCCGGATCTCTTCGTCACGGCCGATGACCGGATCGAGCTTGCCGGCACGCGCGTCGCGGGTCAGGTCACGGCCGTACTTGTCCAGCGCCTGGTACGTGGATTCGGGGTTCTGCGAGGTGACCCGCTGGCCGCCGCGAACCTTCTGGAGCGCCCCCAGCATGTGCTCCCGGTCCGCCCCGGCCGCGGTCAGGATGCGCCCGGCATCTCCACCGGTCTCGGCTGCGGCCAGCAGCAGGTGCTCCGTGGACACGTACTCGTCGTTGAGGCGCTTGGCCTCTTCCTCACCGCGCTCCAGCATCCGTCGTGCGCGGGGGTCCAGGGACAGTTGACCGCCGGAGACGCGAGCGCGACGTGACAGCACGGCCGCCAGCTCCAGGGAGATCGCCGACGGGTCAGCGCCCAGCGCCTTGAGGGTCACGGCCGGGATGCCCTCGACATCCTGCAGCAATCCCGCGAGCAGGTGTTCGGCATCCAGGACGGGGCTGTCGGCGTCCGTGGCCAGACGCTGGGCGGCCACGATGGCCTCCTGCGCCTTTTCGGTGTATCGATCGAGTTTCATGGGTTGGTCCTCCGGGCTCGCCGGCCGGGATCGGTCGGCAGGGTCGTCATGCGACCCGCGTACAGGTTCAGGCAGTGTGTTCGGGGACGGCCGGTCGGCCGTCGCGTGGGTCGGGTTGGGCGATGTGGTCGATGAAGGAGGTCGCCAGCGCTCGCCCCTCGTCGTCGAGGCTGGTCGGCAGCACGACCCGGACCTTCGCGTACAGGTCGCCGCGGCCATCGGCACGGAAGCGCGGCAATCCCTGACCGGTGAGCCGGAAGGAACGACCATCGTGCGTGCCCGCGGGGATGCGCAGCAGCAGTCGCTTGCCGGCGAGCGTGCCCACGGGCACCTCGCCACCCAGGAGCGCCTCGCCCAGGGTCAGTGGCAGCTCCCGGGTCAGGTCGGCCCCCGTGCGGCTGAATATCTGATGACGCGCCACGTGCACGATCAGGGTGGCATCCGGGACACCGTCCGCGCCGGTCCTTGGCAACCGGATGCGCTGGCCCTCAGCGACACCCTCCGGGATGCGCACCTCCAGCCTGCGCGGCCCGATCTGGACCATGCGCTCGGTGCCTGCCGCCACGTCCTCCAGGCTCACCTCGATGTGGGCCTCCGGACTGGGCAGGGGGGCAGGTCGTCCGGGCTGTCCGGGGCCATCCCCATAGTCGATCCGCATCCCATCGAAGGCTCCTGAGGCGCCCATGCCACCCAGCAGGTCCTCGAGGTTCGGGCCGCTGCTGGCCGAGCGGGTCGTGCGGCGCGTCCGTGAGCGTGGCTCGCTCGGGGCTGTGTCGCCCGCGAAGAAGGTCCGGAAGAAGTCGCTGAACCCGGAGAGGTCCGCTGGATCACCCCGGTACTCGAAGCGGACGCCACCCCCGCCTCCCCGGTACGCGGCGAACGGATCGCCACCGCCACCAGTGCCGCCGCCCTGGTACTTGTCCCAATCGGCGCCCAGCTGGTCATAGAGTTTCCGCTTCTCGGGATCCGACAGGACGTCGTATGCCTCGTTGAGTTCCTTGAAGCGCGCTTCCGCCTCCGGCACATCCTTGTTCACATCCGGGTGGTGCTTGCGCGCGGCCTTCCGGAAGTGCTTCTTGATGTCCGCCGGCGTGGCATCCCTGGGGATACCCAGCGTGGCGTAGTAGTCGCGGTACTCCATGGATCTCCCGCTGCGACGAAACGGGCCGGGTGGCAGAGCGCCACCCGGCCCGATCATCGACTCAGTGGCTGGTCTCCGTCGGTGACACCACCGCGGGTGGCTGCTCGGCCGGCGGGAACGGTCTGCCGACGGGACTCGTCGGCAGCTTGGGCTCCTCGGCGGAGCCGGATCCACCCGACCCCGACGCGATCGTCTCCCGAAGCGGTCGCGGTCGGCGTCGGAGTGCCTGCTCCAGGACCTGATCCATCGACTCCACCATCACGAGCTTGATCTGCTTCCGGATCTCCTCGGGGATATCCCGCAGGTCCTTCTCGTTCTTGGCGGGCAGGATCACCATCCGGGCTCCCGACAGGTGCGCGGCCAGGATCTTGCTCTTCAGGCCGCCGATGGGCAGGACCCGACCACGCAGCGTGATCTCACCGGTCATCGCGACGTCCTTGCGCACCGGGATGCCGGTGAGCGCGCTGACCATCGCGGTGGCCAGGGTGATGCCAGCTGACGGACCATCCTTGGGGATGGCACCCGCGGGCACGTGGATGTGCAGCGTGTTCTTCTCGAACGTCTCGCGCGGGATGCCCAGCTCCCGGGCGTTGGCCCGGATCCAGGACAGCGCCGCACGCGCCGACTCGCGCATCACGTCACCCAGCTGGCCGGTGAGGATGAACTCCTCCTTGCCCTCCATCTTGGTGACTTCCACGGCGATGACATCGCCGCCGACCTCGGTGACCACGAGTCCCGTCGCCGACCCGGTCTGGTCCTCGGTCTCGAGTTCGCCGAACTCATAGCGCTTGGGGCCGAGGTATTCGACCAGCTTCTTGTCGTCCACGATGGTCTTGCGCTTGCGACCCTCCGCCACCTGGCGGGCGACCTTGCGCATGACGTTGGCGATCTCGCGCTCCAGGTTGCGCACGCCGGCTTCCCGGGTGTACGACTGGACGAGGGTCACCATCGCCTCTTCGGTGATCACCACGTGCTTCGGCTTGAGGCCGTGGTGCTCCATCTGCTTGGGCACCAGGAACCGGGTGCCGATACCGATCTTCTCGGACCGGGTGTAGCCGGGCAGCTGGATGATCTCCATCCGGTCACGCAGCGGCGCGGGGATGGGGTCGATGAGGTTGCCGGTCGCGATGAACAGCACTTTGGAAAGGTCGAAGGGCACCTCCAGGTAGTTGTCCTGGAAGGTGTTGTTCTGCTCCGGGTCGAGCACCTCCAGCAACGCCGAGCTGGGGTCGCCACGGAAGTCCATGCCGATCTTGTCGATCTCATCGAGCATGAACACGGGGTTGGAGGTACCCGCGGTCTTGAGGTTCTGGATGATGCGGCCGGGCAGCGCGCCGATATACGTGCGGCGGTGTCCACGGATCTCCGCCTCGTCGTGGATGCCACCCAGGCTCATGCGCACGAACTTCCGGTTCATGGCCTTGGCGACACTCTTGCCCAGCGAGGTCTTGCCCACGCCTGGGGGTCCGACGAGCGCCAGGATGGGGCTCCGGATGGTGTCCGTCAGGGACCGCACTGCGAGGTACTCAAGGATGCGTTCCTTGACCTTCTCCAGCCCGTAATGGTCCTCATCCAGGATGCGCGCGGCTTCCTTGATATCCAGCTGGTCGTCGCTGGTGACGTTCCAGGGGAGCGCCACGAGCCAGTCCACATAGGTCCGGATGACCCCGACCTCGGGGGAGGCGGACGGGATCCGGCTCATCCGGTCGACTTCCTTGATGGCCCGGGCCTTGACCTCCTCCGGCATGCCGGCGGCCTCGACCTTCTCGCGCAGCTCGTTGATCTCGGCCTGCTGCGGGTCGTCCTCGCCCAGCTCGCGCTGGATGGCCTTCAGCTGCTCTCGCAGGATGTACTCCCGCTGCGTCTTGTCCATCTCCGACTTGACTTCGGACTGGATCTTGCCCTTGAGTTCCAGGATCTCGATCTGGCGCGCCAGGAATGTGGACACCAGCTTCAGGCGCTCGATGACGTCGATGGTCTCGAGCATCTCCTGGCGCTGCTCGGTGGACATGTCGGGGCTGTAGGCCACCATGTCCGCGAGCAGGCCGGGCTCGGTGATGTTGCGGGCGGCAACGGCGGCCTCCGGCGGCACGGGCGCACCGGACTGGACGTACTGCTCGATCTGGGCCTGGACGCTGCGCACCAGCGCCTGGACCTCGACGCCCTGGGGGCTCTGGTCGGGCAGGATCTCGACGCGCGCCATGATGGAGGGCTCGACGCCCTCGAAGCCAAGGAGTCGAAGCCGCTGCTGTCCCTGGACGATGGCGCGCACGGTGCCGTCCTGGAGCTGCGCGACCTGGGCGATCTTGGCCAGGGTGCCGATCTGGTACAGCTCGGCGGGGTCGGTGATGTCCTCGCGGTCAGCCTGACGCTGCGTCACGAGCGCGATGGGGGTGCCATCCGCGACCGCCTTGTTGAGGGCGTGGACGGACTTCTCGCGACCGACCTGGAGGGGCACGATCATCTCCGGGAAGATGACGGTCTCGCGCAAGGCGACGAGCGGCAGGGTCCGGAACGGGCCCGGATCGGCTTCCTGCGGCTCAGGATCTGGTGTCTTGGTCTGTGGCTTGCTCGTTCGGCTGGCCATCGGTTCTCCTCAGGAGTCTATCGGTGCGTGACGGTCCCGCGTCAGCGGGTGTGCTGCGGGTCCGCCTGACCGATGGACCCTTCGAGCTCGTCGGTCGAGACGTCCGGTTCGACTTCGACATCGGTCGACCGGTCCACGCTGTGGCGTTCGCTATAGAGCTGTTCCAGGATGCGCATGCCGAGCCGCTCTTCGAGCTCGAACAGGATGCGAATGCCAGCGAGGTTGACGCCCAGGTTCTGGGTCAGATGCCGGATCCACGTGATCCGCCGGATGTCATTCTCGGAGTAGCGCCGGATATTGGTGGTGGTGCGGGCGGGGCAGACGAGACCCTCGTCCTCGTAGATGCGGAGGGTGCGGGGATGGACCCGCACGAGCTCCGCAGCCACGCTGATGACATAGACCGGGCGGCTCGGATCCTGTCGAGGCTGGGCCGACTCGTCCCGCTCGCGCTCCATGGTGCCGGTCAGGCGTCCGTGGAGGACGTGGTCGCGGCCTCGTCGGACGGGGCTGCGCCCGTGGCAGGAGTCGCCTCGGTCACAGGTGTCGCCTCGGTGGCCGAGGTCGACCGTGCGGCCTGGTCGGGCACGCTGATTGCGATCCGTCGGCGCTCGATAGGCGTCGCCTTGGGGATGGAGAGCCGGAGCAGGCCGTTCTCGAACGAGGCGCTGGCCTCATCCGTACGCAGGTCGCGCGGCAGGGTCACCGACCGAGTCATGCGACCACGGCGCACCTCGCGCACCTGGTAGCCGCCGCGAACGACAGCCTCGGTGGCATCCGTGCCGGCGATCAGCGTCAACACATCACCCAGGACCGAGACCTCGATGTCGGCTGGTGCCACTCCCGGCAGCGCCGCCTCCAGGACCAGCGCATCCGGGGTATCGAAGACATCCAGGGGCATGCGCCGCGTCTGGCGGGCCACGGGCATCTGGAAGAACGGGTCATCCAATACTCGGTCCATCGTCCGACGGAGCGAGATGAGCTCACCGAATGTCGACGGTCGTCGAACCATCATCGGAAGCCTCCTTGACTAGAGTTGCGCGGCCGGCGCCAGTCGGCGCCGCCTTCGCGGGCAAGAGGGAACGTCCACTCGTCGATCGCTTGGGGCGTTGGTCCGCCAGCGGCGTCGAGTTGATGTCCGTCAGGCTACAACCCTACCAACACCATTGTCAAGTGTCTTGTTGCAACGGAGCACCGCACAGATACCTGTCAATGTGTCCGTTCTTGGCTGGCTGGTCATCACCCCCGGCATCCGCCGGCCAGCCAGCACCAGGGTCTCCTGTCTGAGTCCGCTCGGCGCATCGACCGTCCGGCCCGGGCAGACGAAATGCCCGCCGCACCAGGGCTCCCGGGCCAGCGGATCCTCTGGGATGCGAACGGACGGAGGAAGCGGCAGGGAGGACTGCCCGCGGGCCTGACCCGACCGCTCCTCCGGCGGACGGCATCCCGCGAGCATCAGGACCACGGAAGGAGCACTCCAGGTGCCGTATCCAGAGCCAGACCAGGACACACCGGTCCGTTACTCCGTCGGTTGGATCGTGGGGTGATCGCCCAACACGCCCAACACGCCCGGCGCGCCCAACAACGCCCGGCACGCCCAACACGCACCGGCACGCCTAACAAACGCCCGGCACGCCCCAGAGGCACACGAACTGACCTGATGCTCCGAGCGGACTCAGGACGGTCGCCGGGGCACGGCCTCCGGGTACGCCCGGCGACAATGCCCGGCACGCCCACAGTCGGGCCGCCCGGGCGACGTGGTCAACTGAGCGAGGTCGTCCCGATCAGCTGGCGATGCAGGTCCATCTCGCATTCGGTCCGCGAGATCGCCAGGACCTTGTCGCCCGACTGGAACACGGTTTCGGGCTTGATGGGCTGTGCCTGTTCGCCCCGGATGAGCACGAACAGCGAACAGCCGTCCGGCAGGATGATGTCCGTCGGCTTGCGGCCGATGGCCGGCGACTCCTCCCCGATCTGAGCCTCCAGCAGCTCCAGCTCACCGCCCTCGAGCTGTGCCAGGTGGAGCAGCTCGTGGACCGGGATGTCCTGCTCGATGGCCGCGAGCGCCATGCGCGTGGGGCTGATGATCTCGTCCACGCCCAGGTGGCGGAACAG
>Ga0105048_10004716_pt1 | contig 22117 bp, 18 predicted proteins | sample MAT05_FD_78382 | JGI IMG/M metagenome (GOLD analysis project Ga0105048, IMG submission 78382) | Freshwater microbial communities from Lake Fryxell liftoff mats and glacier meltwater in Antarctica - MAT-05 | ecosystem: Environmental > Aquatic > Freshwater > Ice > Liftoff microbial mat | place...
CCCAACCCGCTCCTCCCCACACCAAGCCACTCCTCCCCACCCCAGGCCAACCGTCCTATCCCAACCCACACCTCCCCCGCCGCAGAACCCTCGCCACCTCCGTGCCTCCGTGTGAACAGAGTTGACGATGCCCCGGACCACGCAGGCCCACACGCACGCCACACCCGCGCCTCGGTGTGAACAGAGTCGACGATCCCTCGGTCCGCGCAGAAGCCCTCCCGCACCGCTGCTCCTCCGCGACCGTTGCGTGAACAGAGTCGACGATCCCTCGGCCCGCGCAGAAGCCCTCCCGCACCGCTGCTCCTCAGCGACCGTTGCGTGAACAGAGTTGACCATCCCTCGGCCCACGCAGAAGCCAGCGGAACCCAAGGGATGCCCCACCGCCCCACCCCCGGTACCTTCCGGCATGCCGTCCCCCCACACGCCGGGCGCACGCAAAGGCTGGCTCATCCCCATCGGTGGCAAGCTCACCGACGCCAGCATCCTCGCGCGCTTCATCGATCTCTGCGGCCGGAACCCCGTCATCGCGATCATCCCGACCGCGTCGGAAGAATCCGACATGGGCGCGTGGTACGAGAAGCAGTTCGCGAACCACGGCGTGAAGTACGCCCGCTCGCTGAATTTCCAGCGCCGCTCCGACTGCGATGACCGCGACTGGCTCTCGCAGCTCGCCGACGCCGACGGCGTGTTCATGACCGGCGGCAATCAGCTCCGCCTCACCACCATCATCGGCGGCACCCCCGCCGGTCAGCTCCTGCACGACCGCTTCTACGCCGGCATGCCCGTCGCCGGGACCAGCGCAGGCGCCGCCGTCATGTCCGCGCACATGATCGCCGGCGGCGACGAGGGCCCGTCACCACGCGCCGGCATGGTCACCATCGCGCCCGGTTTCGGCCTCACCCGCGACATCGTCATCGACCAGCACTTCCGCCAGCGCGACCGCCTCGGCCGCCTGCTCACGGCGCTCTCGTACAACCCGGCGCTGCTCGGCATGGGCGTGGACGAGGACACCGCCGCCTTCATCAGCCCCGATGACGAAATCGATGTGATGGGCTCCAGCGCCGTCACCATCGTCGATACCGGCAGCGTCGCCTTCTCCTCCATGCACGATGCCGAGCCGCACGACCCGGTCACGCTGCTCGGCGTGCGCATGCATCAGCTGGCCGAGGGCGCCGGCTTCGACCTGCGGACCCGCACGCCGCGCGGCGCCAACGTCGTCACACTCTCCGCATCCGATCCGTCCGCATGAAGATCCTCGACCGCAACGTCTACGTCGGCCCCAGCCACTACGCCCACTTTCCGGTGATCCGGCTCGAGGTGGACCTCGGCGTGCTCGAGGCATGGCCGACGATGCGACTGGGACGCGGCTTCATCGACGCGCTGGTCGAACGACTGCCGGGACTCGCCGAGCATGGCTGCAGCTACGGCGAACCCGGCGGCTTCATTCGCCGCATGACGGAGGACGAGGGGACCTGGCTCGGACACGTCTTCGAGCATGTCGTGATCGAACTGCAGAATGCTGCCGGCATCGCCGTCACCTTTGGCAAGACGCGCTCGGCCGGCCGTGATGGCGTGTACGACGTGGCGTTCGAGTACGAGCAGGAGGATGTGGGGATCGAGGCCGCCGAGCTCGCGATGGACCTGCTGCATTCCTTGCTGCCGTCCGAACTGCAACCCGGGGAGTTCGACCGCGCCTTCGTCTGGGACACGCGCCGCGACGACTTCATTCGCTACGCACAACGGCGCGCACTCGGCCCCAGCACCGCGAGCATCGTGCACGCGGCCGAGTCGCGTGGCATCCCGTGGATCCGGCTCAACGAACAGTCGCTGATTCAGCTCGGCTACGGCTGCAACCAGCAGCGCATCCAGGCCACCATCACCGGCCGCACCTCGCACATCGCCGTCGAACTCGCCTCCGACAAGGAGGAGACGAACAAGATCCTCGCCAACCTCGGCCTGCCCGTGCCGAAGCAGCGGCTGGTGCAGACGGCTGAGCGTGCCGTGGATGCCGCGCGCCGCATCGGATTTCCCGTCGTCCTCAAGCCGTACAACGGCAATCACGGCCGCGGCGTGTCGATCAACCTCGGCACACCCGCCGAGGTGCGCGAGGCCTTCGTGTGTGCGCAGGAGCACTCGCGCAGCGTGATCGTCGAGAGCTTCATCACCGGACATGATCATCGGATGGTGGTGATCGATGGCGAGTTGGTGGCGGTCTCCAGGCGCGAGCCGGGACATGTGGTGGGCGACGGTGTGCACACGATCGAGGAACTGGTGGCGACCGTGAACGCCGATCCGCGCCGTGGCATCGGCCACGAGAAGGTGCTCACGCGCATCGAGCTCGACGCGCAGGCGACCGGGCTGCTGGAAAAGCTCGGGTACACCGTCACGACCGTGCCGGCGAAGGATGAGATCGTGTACCTGCGGCTCACCGCCAATCTCAGCACCGGCGGCACGGCGCGCGACATGACCGACATCGTGCACCCCGACAACGCCGAGATGGCGGTGCGGGCGATCAAGGCGATCGGGCTCGACATCGGTGGCGTGGACTTCCTCACCCCCGACATCACGCAGAGCTACAAGGACATCGGCGGCGCGATCTGCGAGATCAACGCGGCGCCCGGTTTCCGCATGCACATGGCACCCAGCGACGGCCGTCCGCGTGACGTCGCGGGCAAGACCATCGACATGCTGTTCCCCGCCGGCCGGCCGAGCACGATCCCGATCGCGGCGATCACCGGGACGAATGGCAAGACCACCACGTCGCGCATGCTGGCGCACATTCACAAGCTGGCCGGCAAGCGCGTGGGGCTCACGACCACCGACGGCGTGTACGTGGACGGCCAGCGTACGGTGGTGGGCGACATGACCGGTCCCACCGCCGCGCGCATCGTGCTCAGCGATCCCAACGTGGAAGTGGCAGTGCTCGAGACCGCGCGCGGTGGCCTGCTGCGCGCCGGCATGGCCACGCGCTACGTGGACGTGGGTGCGGTGCTCAACGTCCGCGCCGATCACCTTGGTCAGAAAGGCATCGACACCCTCGAGCAGCTCGCGGAGATCAAGCGCACGGTGGTCGAGATTGCGCGAGACACGGCCGTGCTCAACGCCGACGATCCGAACACCCTGCGCATGGCCGCGTACACCGAGGCGAAGCACGTGTGCTACGTCACTTTGAATCCCGACCATGTGCTCGTGCGCGAGCACATCCGCGCCGGTGGCCGCGCCATCGCGCTCGAGAACGGGATCAACGGGTCGATGATCACGATCTACGATCACGGCGCCCACATCCCACTGCTCTGGACGCACCTCATCCCCGCCACCATCGAGGGGAAGGCGCTGCACAACGTGCAGAACGCGATGTTCGCGGCCGCAATGGCGTTCGCGATGGGCGTGCGGCTGGAAGACATCCGCCACGGTCTCCGCACCTTCGACACCAGCTTCTTCCAGGCGCCGGGGCGCCTGAACGTGTACGACCAGCTCCCGTTCCGCGTGCTGTTCGACTACGGCCACAACGCCGACGCGGTGGAGCAGCTCTGTCAATTGGCCAACCGTCTCGACGTGAAGGGCCGCCGCATCTGTGTGCTCTCGGCTCCCGGCGACCGTCGCGATCAGGACATCACCGCCATTGCCGATGTGGCGGCGCACGCGCTGTTCGATCACTACATCTGCCGCCGCGACGACGGCCGGCGGGGGCGCGGGGACGACGAGGTGCCGCGCATGCTGGAACGGGCATTGCTCGCGCACAACATCAGCGCCGATCGTGTGCAGGTGATCGTCGACGAACAGGAGTCGATCGAAGGGGCGTTGCGGATGGCACAACCGGGCGATCTGGTGCTGATCTTTGCCGACGCGCTCGCCCGCGGCTGGAAGCAGATCACGCAGTTCCGCCCCGACACGACGTCGGCGTCCCTCGCCTCCCCGAAGACGCCCGCGCCTCAGACGGTGGCGCCCGATGCCGCGGAACTGGCGGATGACGCGGTACCGCCGCCTGCCGTCGCAGCCGCCGTTGCGCCGGAGCCGGCACCGGTCCGCGAACCGATGTCGGCCAGCAGCGCTGCCGACCGCGAACTGCCGGGAGCGACGACGCTCGTACGCGACGATCGCGGGGTCTACCTGGCCCGCGAAGCCAACGATTGACCGCAGTGACGGCATGACGCGCGAGCCGGAGTATCCGTCGCCGCGCATCACCGGCTCGCGACGCCTCACGGGGCCGAACCTGCTGCACCCGTCGTGGGGCGCGGTGCTGGACGTCACGCTCGATGGTGACGACGCGGCCCGCGCCGATGCGCTGCTTCGTGCATGGCATGAACGCGTCGCCGCGCTGGCCGATGCGCTCGACTGGCCCGACGCCGACACGGTCGAGCGCCGCTATCGCGGCGGCGCGAGCCTGTTCGTCCACGCGCCCATCGACCAGCTGATGACCGCCACCGAGGTCTGCGAAGCCGCGTGGCTGTTTGCCGAGTCGGTGGCCGACGGCGTGCCGGCCGCCACCCGTGACGGGCCGCTGGATGCCCTGTGTGCCTTCGCCGAAGCCGAGGCGCTGCCGTCACTGCGCGCGCTGACCGCCGCGGCTGCCGCGCGTGACCTCAACGTCACTGTCGATGAGACGTCGGTGTTCGTCGGCAGCGGTGCGGGGGCAAGAGGCTGGCTGCTCGATGCGATTTCATCGGTGGATGCAATCAGCTGGGACGAGGTCCGCGACATCCCCATCGTCCTCGTTACCGGCTCCAACGGCAAGACCACGGTCGTGCGCATGGTCGCCGCGATGGCCCGTGCCGAAGGGCATGTGGTGGGCTACACCTGCACCGATGGCGTCTGGATCGGCGCGACGCAGGTCGAGAGCGGCGACTGGTCGGGGCCCGTCGGCGCACGACGGGTGCTGCAGGATCCCGCCGTGACGCTCGCCGTCCTCGAGACGGCCCGTGGCGGCATCCTTCGACGCGGACTCGCGCTGCAGCACGCCGCCGTGTCGGCCATCGTCACGCTCTCGGCCGATCACCTCAACGACTACGGCATCACCGACGTCGCGGCGCTGGCCGAGACCAAGCTCGTCGTGGCGCGCGCGCTCGCCGGGCATGGCACACTCGTCATCAATGCAGACGTTCCAGCGCTTGCCGATGCGGTCAGGCACCATACCGGGCGTGTGCGTGCCGTCTCGATCGCGGAAAACATCGTCAGTACGAAGGCGCCACGCGAACGGAAAGGCGCAAAGGCATCGCTTCCGCAAAAGCCACACAACCTCGTTCAGGCCGAGGCGAGGACGCGGGACGTCTCTGCGCCTTTCCGTTCCTCTGGCGCCTTTTCGTTCTGCAGCGAAGACAGTCCGCCTGACGCAGACGTCAGTCTGACGCATGAAGAGCTGGCGACGATCCCCGCCACGCAGCATGGCACGATCGCCCACAACACGTTCAACGCCACCATCGCATGGACGATCGCGCAGGAGCTCGGGTTCGGTGCGCAGGCGAAGGCCGCGCTGCTTCGGTTCGGCAGCGATCCGCGCGACAACATGGGCCGGATGATGGTCGTTCGCCTCGCCGACGTCACCGTGGTCGTGGACTATGCCCACAACCCGCAGAGTGTCACGGCGCTGATCGAGGGCTCGCGTGGTCTGCCGGCCGTGCGGCGCGCGATCACGCTCGGCACCGGCGGGGATCGAGATGATGTCGCCCTGACGGACATCGCCGGCGCAGCAGTGGCGTCGGGGATGATCGACCTCTACATCGCGAAGGAGATGCCGCGCTTCCTGCGTGGCCGGCCCGAAGGTTCCATCAGCGGCGTGCTGTGCGAGGCGCTGCGTGCCCACGGCGCGCCGACATCGCAGGTGAGGAGTGCGACGAGCGACATGTCGGCAACGCGGCTCGCGCTGTCGTGGGCCGGGCCCGGCGACCTCCTGCTGCTCGCCACGCACGACGAGCGGGCCGCGGTCCTCGCCCTGCTGGACGAGCTGGCGCAGCGTGGCTGGCGTGCCGGGGCGTCACTCCCCGTTTGATGGCGGTGTGAGCGGGGCGGGCAGGCTCGGCAGCTGTCATGTCTGGCGTGGAGCAGAGTTCCGCACCTGGTCATGCCACATCGGTGCGGCTGTCTGGTGTGTCGCCACGCCGTGCCGGCCCCGATAGGTTCTCTCCATGAAGAATGCGATTCTCACACAACTGAAGGCGCTGCCGTTCGTCGCAGGCCTTCCTGATGCACAACTCTGGCGGCTCGCCCACGCACTCGAGCCGCATTCCTTCGGCACGGACGACGTCTTCTTCAGCGAGGGCAGCGAGCGCACCATGTTCGCGCTCGTCGTCAGCGGCGGCATCGCGATCGAGAAGACATCCGGCGGCCGCACCGAACGGCTGGTGACGATGGGCCCCGGTGACGCCATCGGTGAGGGCATGCTCCTCGACGACACGCGCCACGGCACTACGGCGCGCGCCGTGATGGCAGGCGAACTGCTCATCCTGCGCAAGGACACGCTCGCCGAAGTCGTGAAGGACAGTCCGCATCTGTATGCCGGCCTCGTGGCACGTGCTGCCCGTGCCATCGCGGCACGCCTGCGTGTGGCCGACGCCACGCTGGTCGGCCGCGGTCGCACCCTCGGCTTCGGCACACGCCGCTGGCGCACGGAGCACGACCTGCTCGGCGAGCGCGAGGTGCCGGACGACGCGCTTTACGGCATCCAGACCTTGCGCGCCGCCGAGAACTTCCCGATCACCGGCGTGCCGCTGCGTGAGTTCCCTGAGCTCATCCACGCGCTCGCGTCGGTGAAGGTCGCGGCCGCCCGTGCCAACCGTGAACTCGGCCTGCTGCCGGAGCACATCGCCGACGCCATCATCCGCGCCGGTGAGGAGATGCAGTCCGGTCGGCACCACGAGCATTTCATCGTCGACATGATCCAGGGCGGTGCCGGCACCAGCACCAACATGAACGCCAACGAGGTCCTTGCCAATCGCGCACTCGAGATTCTCGGCCGCACGCGAGGCACATACGATGTCGTGCACCCCAACGAGCACGTCAATCGCAGCCAGAGCACCAACGACGTCTATCCCACGTCGATCCGGCTGGCGCTCCACACCGACCTCGACACCCTGCGCGATGCGCTCCGCGACCTCTGCCGGTCGATGAATGCCAAGGCCGTCGAGTTCGCCGATCTGATCAAGATGGGCCGCACCCAGCTGCAGGACGCCGTGCCGATGACGCTCGGGCGGGAGTTCAAGGCATGGGCCCATACGCTGATGGAGGACGTGGACCGGCTGGGTGAGGCGCAGGCGCTGATGCGCGAGATGAACATGGGTGCCACCGCGATCGGCACCGGCATCACCGCATCGGAGGCGTTCACGGAGTCGGTGCGGCGGCATCTCTGCGACGTGACGGGGCTGACGATGATCACCGCCCCCGATCTCATCGAGGCCACCAGCGACACCGGCGCGTTCGTGCAGGTGAGCGGCGTGCTGAAACGCACCGCCACCAAACTTTCGAAGATCTGCAACGATCTTCGCCTGCTGTCGTCGGGCCCACGCGCGGGCTTCGGTGAGATCAACCTGCCTGCCATGCAGCCAGGGAGCTCGATCATGCCGGGCAAGGTGAACCCGGTGATCCCGGAAGTCGTGAACCAGGTCTGCTTCGACATCATCGGTGGCGACGTGACCATCACGATGGCGGCCGAGGCGGGACAGTTGCAGCTCAACGTGTTCGAGCCGATCATCGCGTTCAGGCTGCTGAGCGGCATGCAGGAGCTGACGCAGGCCATTCGCGTCCTCGATGCGAAGTGCATCACCGGCATTACCGCCAACGCCGACCGCATGCGCTGGTATGTCGAGCACTCCATCGGCGTGGTGACGGCGCTGCTCCCCGTGATCGGCTACGAGAAGGCAACGGATGTCGCGAAGGAGGCACTCGTCAGCGGCCGCGGCGTGACGGAGATCGTGCTCGAGCGTGGCTGGCTGACGCGCGAGCAGCTCGACGACATCCTCCGTCCCGAGGCAATGGCCGGGCGCTAGCGGCGGTACCGGCGAGCGACAGGCATTCGATGCCGCTGCGGTGTCGTGAGTCGTGTTCGGGACACTCAGAGCGTGAAAGCGCATCACTCGAGCCCGGCGCCGTGTGCATCAGCACGGCGCCGGGCTGTGTTTGCGGCACGTGACGTGCACCTATCGATGTTGGCCGGCGCACCACGCGCAGCGGTCATGACAATCGTGTAGGCTTTTTCTCTGGAGATCACTGGATGCACACATCACGTATGACGCGTGCCATTGCCCTATGTGGTACGGCACTTTTCGGCGGCGCGTCCGTCGCGCTCGCGCAGACTGACATGGGCATGTCGCCCCGCAGGACACCCGGCTTCGTGCAGTTCGGCCTCGAGGGTGGTGCTTCGATCGCGAACTTCATCGGCAGCGACGCTGGCAACTCGAAGAACCGCACCGGCCTGTACGGCGGCCTGACCATGCTGATCCAGCCGCAGACATCGGCCATCGGCTTCCAGACGGGTGTGCTGTACGTCGAGAAGGGTGCCAAGGCCAACAATGAGCCGACCAATATCGGCAACCTGACCGGCAGCATCAACCTGCGTTACATCGAAGTCCCGGTACTCGTGCGCATTGGTGTTCCGATGAGCTTCGCGGGTGTCTCGCCAACGATCATGGCGGGCGCGAGCCTTGGTTACCGGGTCGGCTGCCGCATCGAGACGAGCGGAACCGGCTTCAATTCCAGCTTCGACTGCGATGATGCGCTCGGCGAGGACGACTTCGACACGAAGCGCTTCGACGGCGGTGTGTCGGTCGGTGTCGAAATTCCCGTCGCCGTCGGCAGCAGCTTCATCCTCGTGCCGTCGGTGCGCTACATCCGCAGCCTCACGAACGTCGTCAACGGCAGCAACAACGACATCAAGAACAGCAACGTCCTGATCGGCGTCGGCTTCCGCTTCCGCTAGGCTCCTGTTGCGGCCCGGTCCCAGCTGCGGGTCAGCTCGGACCAGGGTCGCACGTCAGGTCGCCCATCAGGTTGCCCATCAGGTCGCACGGCAGGTCGCGCATCAGGTCGCACGGCAGGTCGCACGTCAGGTCGCACGGCAGGTCGCCCGTCAGGTCGCCCATCAGATCGCACATCACGTCGCGAAGAGGTCCCGCTGCACCGGAGCCGTGCGCGGATCGCCGGTCCGGTCGCGCCAGATGCCGTTGCGCGCGGTGCGGCCGCCGAGGAACGCCGTGACGTCGGCATCACGCAGCTGTTTATCAGTGACATCGGTGGTCAGGTAGCCGCCGGCGAGTGCCGACCGCACGATGATCGCCGTGTCGCAGTGGGGATTGCTGCAGGGGTAGATGCTCGTCGCGACGGGAACGGTGCTGCCCGGTGTCACCTCCACCTCGTCCGCCTGGACCCGCCATCCACGGCGTGTAGTCCGGGCCGGGCCGAGGAGGGGCATCGACCAGCAGACCGGACACCGCGGCAGTGGCGGTGTGGTGGGGGAAAAGGCGGCCGGTCGACGGGTGGGGAGGCGGTCGGACATCCGTCAATTTATCCGGCAGACCGAGACCCGTCGCCGCTCGCCGACGCTGTGACTGCCGGGAGTCCGGACCGAGCGGCGACATCGCTGCGCCGTCCGGTCCGGACTGTGTCACGAGAAGCAACGTCGGGTGACAACCATGATCCCCGCGTCGATCCGCCACGAACCATCCATTTCGGGCGTCGACGAGTCGATACCTTGACCGGACATGGCAAAGCCGACGATCGATGGCCCGGGACAGGCCAAGCTGCAGCAGCTCCAGACGGCGACCACCATCGTGCAGACGGTGCACGGCCTGGTCGAGCGTTTCGCGATCGCCGTGCGCACCGGCCAGCCGACGGCCTCCTTTGGGCAGATGATCAAGCGGAGCGCGACCCCGCTGGTCGGGCTGCTGCGGAGCCAGTTCCAGCTCCTGGCCGACCAGAGCAGCGACCTGATCCTGGTCGCGACGCGTGGCGGTGGTGCCGATGCGGCCAGGCTCAGGATGCTGCGGGAGCGGGTCGCGATGCTGCGTTCCGGCATCGAACTGTCGATCACCTCGACGACGGCCAAACATGCGACGGCGGAGCAGGCCAGCGGGGCGAGTTCTGCCGCGAATGGCGTGGGTAACCAGTAAAGTGTATTTTTGCAGGGAGTAGCTAGGTTTCTTGGTGTTGCAGCTGTCAGAGACCAGTTTTCGGTAACCGGTGCTGCTGTCGCACGACCTGATAGGGGTCGCAGTCGACATGGTTGTGGAATGACACAGACCTGTCGCGCAGGGCACGCACCGTGCACTGCGCCCGGGCCTCGGAGCGCCATCCGGGCTCGGTTCTTCTGGGGCGTCTACCCTGTCGTCCCGCGACCTTTCCCAAAGACTTGGGCATGGCCAGCTTTTCGCGGTTCCGCCGGATTCGACCCGGCCCACAGATGCTGCGCGCCCTCGCGCCGCTTGCCCTTCTCGTCGTGCTCTTCGCGCTCCTCGCCCCGGCGGCCAGCGCACTGCAGTATCCGAACACGACGTTCAATTACACCACCGAATTCAACGAGGCGATCACCCACCTCTGGGATCGCCTGCTGTTCTGGGCGACGGTCGTCTTCGTGATCGTTCAGGTCGGGATCCTCTACATCATCTTCAAGTTCAAGGCGCGTCCCGACTCGCCCGAGCCGAAGCATGTGCACGGCAACACGACGCTCGAGATCTTGTGGACCGCCATCCCGGCCGTCATCCTCGCGTTCATCGCCGTGCCGACCGTCAAGACGATCTTCATGACGCAGGCCAAGGCACCGGCCAACGCGCTGCAGGTGGAAGTCATCGGCCATCAGTGGTGGTGGGAGTTCCGCTACCCGGAGTACGGCATCACCACCGCCAACGAGCTGTATCTGCCCGTCGGGCGCACGGTGAACTTCAAGCTGAACACGGTCGACGTCCTCCACTCGTTCTGGATCCCGCGCCTCGGCGGCAAGCGCGACCTGATCTCGAACCGCACGAACTACCTGTGGATGACTCCGCGTGATTCGATGGCGCTCAAGGCGCTCAACGGCAGCTGCACCGAGTACTGCGGCGCGAGCCACGCCAACATGAAGTTCCGCGTCTTCACCGTCACGCCGGCGCAGTTCGCGAGCTGGGCGGCGCATCAGAAGGGCAATGCCGTGTTCGGGGTCGCGCCCACGCCGGCGCCGGCCACCCTCCCCGCCGCACCGGCCGCGGAATCGACCAGCAAGGCTGGCCAGGTCGGCCCGGCGCTTGCCGATGCCGCGGCCCCCGCACCCGTCGGCTTCGTCTTTCCACGCGAGCAGATCGATCCATCGACACTGCCCACCGCCACGCCGCCGGCCAGCATCAGCTTCCCTGCCGGCCTCACCGGTGATCCCACCCGCGGCCAGCAGATCTACTCGCGCTCGTCGTGCATCGGCTGCCACAAGATCAGTGGCAATCCGATGAGTGCGGGCATCATCGGTCCGAACCTCACGCACTACGGCTCGCGCTACACCCTTGCCAGTGCGCAGTATGCGAACACCACGGAGAACCTGGTGCGCTGGATCAAGAACGCCCCCGCCATGAAGCCGGGCAGCCTGATGCCGGCCATCGGCACCGGCGAGTACAACCCCGCCATCAAGGCCAAGGTCACGATGGGTGGGCTCAACGATCAGCAGATCGCCGACGTCGCTGCCTACCTGCAGGCCCTCAAGTAACCCGCCCCGGAGCATATCGCGTCATGGCCACGACTGTCGCGCCGCCGACCTACGCGCCGGCTGCCTCCTCCGCCTCCTACTCCGGCGACAAGACCGGCGTCTGGAGCTGGATCACGACCACGGACCACAAGCGGATCGGCGTGCTGTACCTCTTCACGTCGCTCTTCTTCTTCATCTTCGGCGGGCTCGAGGCGGCGGTCATCCGTGCCCAGCTCGCCGCGCCGAACCAGACGCTGGTGAGTGCCGAGCTGTACAACCAGCTCTTCACCATGCACGGCACCACGATGGTGTTCCTCGCCATCATGCCGCTCTCGGCCGCCTTCTTCAACTTCCTGATCCCGCTGCAGATCGGCGCCCGTGACGTCGCCTTCCCGCGACTCAACGCCTTCAGTTACTGGGTCTACCTGCTCGGCGGCATCTTCATCACGCTGCCGATCTTCGCCGGCATCGCCCCGGATGGTGGCTGGTTCGGCTACGCGCCGCTCACCACCGAGGCGTACTCGCCGGGACTGAACATCGACTTCTGGGTGCTCGGCCTCCAGATCCTCGGCATCAGCTCCCTCGCCGCCGGCTTCAACTTCATCACCACGATCATCAACATGCGCGCACCGGGGATGCATCTGATGCGCATGCCGATGTTCACGTGGGCGAGCTTCGTGGTGCAGTTCCTGGTCGTGCTGGCCTTCCCGGTCATCACCGTGGCTCTGGTGTTCCTGCAGTTCGACCGCTTCTTCGGCACGAACTTCTACACGCTCACCGCCGGCGCCGACCCGTTGCTCTGGCAGCACCTGTTCTGGATCTTCGGACATCCCGAGGTCTACATCCTGATTCTCCCGGCGTTCGGCCTGGTCAGCGAAGTGCTGCCGACCTTCAGCCGCAAGCCGCTGTTCGGATACGCGGTCATGGTCTACTCCATGATCCTCATCGGCTTCCTCGGCTTCGGCGTCTGGGCCCACCACATGTTCTCGGTCGGCATGGGCCCGATCGCCGACACGGTGTTCAGCCTCACCACGATGCTGATCGCCATCCCGACCGGCGTGAAGATCTTCAACTGGATGAGCACGATGTGGGGCGGGAAGCTCACGTTCACCACCGCCATGTGCTTCTCCGTCGGCCTCGTCGTGATGTTCACCATCGGGGGCCTCTCCGGTGTGACGCACGCCTCGCCCCCGGCCGACCTGCAGCAGACCGATACGTACTACGTCGTGGCGCACTTCCACTACGTGCTCTTCGGCGGCTCGATCATGGGCATCTTCGCCGGCATCTACCACTACTTCCCGAAGATGTTCGGGCGGCTGATGAACGAGACGCTCGGCAAGTGGCACTTCTGGATCAACATGATCGGCATGAACCTCACGTTCGGCCCGATGCACCTTTCCGGCCTGCTCGGCATGCCGCGCCGCATCTACACCTACGATGCGAACCAGGGCTGGGACCTCTTCAACATGATGAGCTCCATCGGCACGGCAGTCATCATCGTCTCCACGGTGATCTTCCTCTACAACTTCTTCACCTCGCTGAAGAGCGGCCCGCGTGCCGGCCGTGATCCGTGGGGCGCCTCCACGCTCGAGTGGTCCATCCCGTCGCCGCCGCCGGAGTACAACTTCGCGCAGCTGCCCAACGTCACGAGCCGCTACCCGCTGTGGGACGTGACCGACGGCCAGAATCTCTCCCGAGAGCAGCACGCCGGACACGAACTGCGCGACGATCGCGTGCCCACTGCGAAGGACCTCGGCATCCCGATGCCGATGAACACCTTCAAGCCGGTCATGGCCGCCATCGGACTGGTCACCATGATCGGGGGCATGACCTTCAAGCACGTCAACTTCTACGCCTTCCTCGCCGTCGTCGGCGGCGGCGCCATCATGCTGGTCGTGAGCCTCTACGCCTGGTTCACCTCGCCGCTCGAGGAGTCGCACTGACATGAGCGCCACGGCACTGGAAACCACCGGCGGCACCGCGGCGCACGCCGAGGGCCATCACTACACCACCACGGGACTCGACAACCGGAAGATCGCCATCTGGGCCTTCATCGGCTCGGAATGCATGCTTTTCGTGTCGCTCATCTCGACGTACCTGATCTACAAAGGCAAGTCGCGCGTCGGCCCTTTCCCGCATGAGGTCTGGACCGACCCCGCCACGGGCAAGATCTTCCCCGCCATCCTCAACATCCCGGTCACGAGCTTCTCCACCTTCGTGCTGCTGATGTCGTCGCTGGCGATGGTGCTCGCCCACAACGCGGTCGTGAACCGCCGCGTGAAGCGCACCACCTTCCTCGCCCGGCTCGAAGGCAACTCGTTCTTCTGGCTCGTCTCCACCGCGCTGCTCGGTATCGTCTTCCTCATGTGCCAGGCCTATGAGTTCACGAGTTTCGTGAACGAGGGCCTGGGCCTCTCGACGAACCTGTTCAGCAGCAGCTTCTACGTGCTGACGGGCTTCCACGGCGCCCACGTCACCGCCGGAGTCCTCTGGCTCTGCACCCTCGCCTCGATCGACAGGAAGCGTGGCCTCACGCCGGCCGAAGGGCTCAAGGTGGACCTGTGTGCCTTGTACTGGCACTTCGTCGACGTGGTCTGGATCGTGATCTTCGTTCTCCTCTACCTCATCAAGTGAGTCGCGACGTCATGGCACACGCCCCCGACACTGCACACGACGAACACGGCCATCACCCCACGGCGAAGACGTACCTCTGGACCGCGCTCTTCCTCACGATCGTCACGATCGTCGAAATTTCGGCCTACTACATCAAGCCATGGGAAGAATCGGCGATCTACGTGCCGAGCATGATCTTCATGTCGGCGGTGAAGTTCGCGGTCGTGTGTGCGGTGTACATGCACCTGAAGTACGACAACAAGCTGTTCCGCAACCTGTTCCTCGGGCCGCTCGCCATTTCCATCGTGACCTGTATCGGGCTGCTGTTCCTGTTCGGCAAGGTTGCCGTCAACCTGAGTCTCGGCGGCTGATGCCGGCGCAGGACGCGCGATGATGGCTCTCGCGCTGCTCCTTCATCCGGCCCAGACGCTCTCGCTGCGGCCGGAGACATGGACCATTCACCCGAGCACGGTCATTGGACTGACTGCGCTCGGGTGGCTCTATTTCTGGCGGGCCCGCGCCCGCGGCGGCGACGGTCCCAGCACTGGCCAGCGACTCGGTTTCGTGAGCGGCCTGCTGCTGCTCTTCATCATCCTGAACGGGCCGCTGCACGACCTGAGCGACTTCTACCTGTTCAGCGGGCACATGGTGCAGCACCTGATCATGGAGCTCATGGTGCCGCCGCTGCTGATTGCCGGCACTCCGGGATGGATGCTCCGCCCCGCGCTGGCATGGCCGGTCGTCGGCTGGCTGGCGCGCCGAGTCAGCACCGCGCCGATGGCGTTCGCAATCTTCAACGTCACGCTCGCCGTCTGGCACATCCCGGCGCTCTACAACACCGCGCTGCTGCACCACGAGATCCACATCCTCCAGCACGTCACCTTCCTGGTGGCGAGTGTCCTGATGTGGTGGCCGTTCATGAGCCCCCTCCCCGAGTTGCCGCGCCTGAGCTACCCGGGGCAGATGCTCTACTGCTTTCTCATGACCCTTCCCATGAGCGTCGTGGCCGTCTACATCACCATGGCCGACACGGTGCTGTATCCGCTCTACGCCTCCAGCCCCCGCCTCTGGGAGATCTCGCCGAAGATGGACCAGCTCATCGGAGGACTGATCATGTGGATCCCGGGCGGCCTGTTCTTCTACGGCATCATGACCGTCGTCTTCTTCCGCTGGCAGCGGCAGGGCCAGGCGGGAGACGGGGTCGCCGCGGCGCAGGCCGGCGCGACGCAGTCGCTCGCGGTTGCCCCGGGCGTCTGAGTGATGGCAACGGGCGCCCCGCTGCAGTCCCGCCATTTCCCCCATGTCATCCCCAGTACCGGCCCGGCCTCCGCCGCGGCCCCAGCGGCCCCGCGCGAACGTCTGCTCGCGCTCGACGTCTTTCGCGGGGTGACGGTCGCCGGGATGCTGCTCGTCAACAACCCCGGCGACTGGGACCACATCTTCCCGCCGCTCGAACACGCCGCCTGGCACGGCTGGACGCCCACGGACCTGATCTTCCCGTTCTTCCTCTTCATCGTCGGCGTCACCTCGCACCTCTCCCTCACGCAGCGGCGGCTCCGCGGCGACGGTGAAGGCGCCGTGGTCCGGCAGGTGCTCCGCCGCGGCGCGTTGATCTTCCTGTTCGGCCTCTTCCTCGCCTGGTTCCCAGGGTTCTGGTGGAGCGCGATCGCCGACGATCCCGACCCCTCCTTCATCGATCGCGTGCTCTACCGCCTCGATCACCTCCGCATCATGGGGGTCCTGCAGCGGATCGCCGTCGCGTACGTGATCGGAGCGCTCATCACCCTCCGCGGCAGCTGGCGCCAGCATCTCATGATCCTGGTGACGATTTTGCTCGGCTATTGGGCTCTCATGACCCTCGTGCCGGTGCCTGACACCGGCGTCCCGGGCTCTCAGGTGCTCGACACTCCCGACGCGCTGCTCAGCGCCTGGTTCGACCGCACGATCCTCACCACCAACCACCTCTGGGCCTCGGCAAAAACCTGGGATCCCGAAGGGCTGCTCAGTACGCTGCCCGCCGTCGGCACCATGATGCTCGGCCAGTTCACGGGACGCTGGATCGATTCCAGGGCGCCTTTGGCCGAACGGCTCAACGGCCTGTTCGCCGCTGGCGCCCTGCTGCTGGTGCTCGGCCTCGTCTGGCACTGGGTCTTTCCCATCAACAAGAGCCTCTGGACCAGCAGCTACGTCGTCTTCACCGGCGGCATGGCACTGGTCACGCTCGCCACCTGCATGTGGATGATCGATGTGCAGGGATGGCGCGGGTGGACGAAGTTTTTCGTGATCTACGGCACGAATCCGATGATCGCCTTTCTCGGCAGCGGGCTGATGGCACGACTCACCGTCTCGCTCATCAAGATCCCGACGGCCGACGGTCCCGACTCGCTGCAGTCCGTGGTCTATCACACGGTCTACACGCCGATACTCCAACCTCGCGTCGCCTCTCTGGGGTATGCAGTCACGTTCGTGATGCTGTGGTTCATGATTCTTTGGGCGCTCTGGCGCCGGAACATCTTTCTCAAGGTGTGACTGTGGGACGTTTTGCCCGACGAACTCCGGCGATGGTGCTGGCGCTGCTCCTCGCATTGGCTGGCCCCGCCGCGATCGCCGCCAACGCCCAGACCCCGAATGGCACGACGGCGGTCCGGAAGCCCGCCGCCTCGGTACGACCCGCCACCGCGCTGCGCGCGACGGCCACGCCACGCAAGCGGCTCACCCGGGCGCCCGCTGCCCGCGCCGCCGCAGCAACGCGACCGGGCAGGCAGCCCACGGCCGGGACCGTCTCGCGAAGTGCGACCGCCGCCAAAGCCAGCGCACGCCGACACGCCACCCGCACCAGCAGCCAGCGTCCAGTCGTGGCCGCCCGTCGTCCCGGCGCCGCAGCCCTGCCGGTGCTCGAGGCGCGCACGCCGTTCGGCCTCGACGATCTCCGCGCCGACCTCGGATCACTCGCCGGCACATCGATCCGCAGTGGCTCATGGGGGATGATGGTCGTCTCCCTCTCCCACGGCGACACCCTCTTCTCAGTCAATCCCGACGTCGGACACGTCCCCGCCTCGACCCAGAAGCTTCTCACCTCGGTCCTCGCCCTCGACGCACTCGGCCCGCAGTTCCGGTTTCACACCGATGTGCTCAGATCAGGGCAACTGATCGATGGAAAGCTTGATGGTGACTTGATACTGCGCGGAGATGGTGATCCAACCCTGTCGATGCGATTCATGGGTCGACGTCCGGACGCGGCCATGGATTCGCTCGCCGCCCGTGTCGTGGCTGCCGGCGTGCGCGAGGTGACCGGGCGCGTCATCGGCGACGCGAGCGCGTTCGAGTCCCGGAGCATTCCCGAAGGCTGGCACCCGCGGATCCTGCAGGACGCCTACGCCGCTCGAGTGTCGGCGTTGTCGCTGAACGAGAACCTGCTGTGGGTGACCATCCGCCCGACCTCGCGTGGCAGCGCGGCGCAGGTGGTGCTCGAGCCGGCCAGCGCGGCGATTCCGCTCTCTGCCTCCGTCCGCACCGTGGGTGGCAGCGGCGCCCCGCTCCGCATCTCCCGCAACAGCGGCACCGGCCGGATAACCGTCACCGGCAGCATCGGCGTCAGTGCCGGCCCGCGCTCCTTCTCGTATGTCGTCGAGGACCCGGCGTCCTTCACGACCGGTGCATTCCTCTCCGCCCTCCAGCGGCACGGCGTGAAGGTCGGGCAGGGCATGGCACTCGCCCGCACCCCTGCCGGTGCCGAACCGGTGGCCAGCTGGACGTCGCTCCCGCTCGACGCCATGCTCACGGTCATGAACCGGGAGTCGGTGAACGTGATTGCCGAGCACCTGTTCCGGGCGGCGTCCCGCGGCTCGGGGCGTCAGCTGACCGGCAGTGCGTTCGCGGGTGACTCGTCACTGCGCCACCTGCTCCAGCGCACGGCTGCGATGCCCCGCGACGGAATCCGCGCCCTCGACGGCAGCGGGCTCTCGCAGCTCGACCGCGTCACCCCTCGCACGATGGTTCAGCTCCTCGGCTGGGCCGATCGTGCCAGCTGGGGGCCGCTCTTCCACTCCTCGCTCCCACTGGCCGGTGAAAGCGGCACGCTGCGCCGGCGGATGTTCGCGACGACCGCCCAGACGAACCTCCACGCCAAGACCGGCACGACCAACGACGTCATCGCCCTCGCCGGCTACGTCACGGCGCGCAACGGCGAGCTGCTCGCGTTCTCGATGACCTACAACGGCGCCGATCGCTGGCGCGCCCGCGAGGCGATCGATGCGATCGGAGTGACGCTTGCGAACTGGGCGCGCTGAGCTGACCGCCGCCGAGTTGCAGTATCGCACGTCGACGGCGCCGTCGGTCGTGACCGCCGGGTCGCGGCCGTCGTGAGCTGGTGTCGCGGTGGGCCCAACCCGAGCCGCGCATTGCAGACCCCGCAACCGCTCCACCCACCCCGCATGATGCGTCGCGGCGTCTTTGTCGCCACGCCCGGCGTGCCGTCCGACACCCGTCAATGACCCCCGACGCTTCAGGACACGCGGCACCTCCACTGCTGTCGGTGATCGTCCCGACCTTCAACGAGTCCGCGAACGTCGTTCCGCTCGTCGACGCGCTGACCAGGGCCCTCGACTCCATTGCGTTCGAAGTCATCTTCGTCGATGATAATTCCCCGGACGGGACGGCCGCGATCGTCAAGACGCTCGCACAGTCCATCCCGAATGTCCGGTGCGTGCATCGGATCGGCCGCCGAGGACTTTCCAGTGCCGCCGTAGAAGGAATTCTGTCGTCCAGCGCGCCATTCGTCGCGGTCATCGATGGCGATCTTCAGCACGATGAGACGATTCTGCCGGACATGCTCGCACTGTTGACGTCGGATGCGGCGGACGTGGTCGTCGGATCGCGGTACGCCGACGGCGGCAGCCTTGGTGACTGGACCGCGTCACGCGCCTGGATGAGCAAGGTGGCAGGCAGCCTGAGTCGCGCGATCCTCAAGGGCCGGTCGCTGAAGGACCCGATGAGCGGCTTCTTCATGACGCGACGCGAACGCTTCGACGCGACGGTGCCGGATCTGTCGATCGAGGGATTCAAGATCCTCCTCGACTACATCGCCACGGCTGATGTGAACCTGCGCATTGCCGAAGTCCCATACCGATTCCGCACGCGAATCCATGGAGCGAGCAAGCTGGATAGCCTGGTGCTCTGGGAGTATGGCATCCTGCTGCTCGACAAGCTCGTCGGCCACCTCGTCCCGCCGCGCTTCATCCTGTTCGGGATCGTCGGCGTCACCGGCGTCATCGTGCACTTCACGATGTTGAGCACCCTGCTCGCAGTCAGCGGAGTGACGTTCATGACGGCTCAGAGCATCGCCACCCTCGTCGCGATGACCACCAACTACCTGCTCAATGATGCCCTGACGTACCGCGACATGCGGCACCGCGGGTGGAAGTGGCTCACCGGGCTCATGAGTTTCTACCTCATTTGTGGAGTTGGCGCTCTTGCCAACGTGGGCATCGCATCGGCGCTCTTCAAGGACAACTACACGTGGTGGGTCTCCGCCGCTGCCGGCGTGCTCGTCGGGACGATCTTCAATTACGCGCTCACGTCGCTCTTCACGTGGAAGAAATAGCGCAGTTGCTCGCGTCACTGAATTCGCGCTGCGCTCCATATACCCCAATGGTTGTCGCTCAGCGCCTTTCCGTCTCTTCGCGCCTCCGTGTTCTGCGTTGAGGACCAGTCACGAAACCCGAATGATGATTCCGCGCTCCGCCAGCTCGGCGATGTAGCGATCCCCCGGGAAGATCTCGTCCGGCGTGTATACTCCAGCCGCCAACGCGCCCGACGCCATCAGCTGGCCCGTGATGGACAGCGTGTACCCCGTCACGCGCATCATCGCCGTGATGCCGTGCTCGGCGTCATAGTAGTCCAGCAGGTCGTACTGGCGCGTACACGGCGCGCCTGCCTTGGTGCCGGTGACGACCACCCTGAGCGCGACGAGGTCCGTGCCGCCCGGCTTCCGCAGCCTCGGCCCGACCGTCGCAATGAAGAGGTCGCGCGGGACGACCGGCGTGCCCTTGACGTCCACCGGCGTGGTGTCGTAGAGCCCCAGATCACGCATCACCGCCATCATCCTGGCATGACCCGGGTAGCGGAGCGTCTTGTACTCCATCACGGGAATCGTCCCTTCGTAGCGCCACGCCATCGTGGACAGGCCGCCTGCCGTGTGAAACGCCTCGAGCGTCCCGATCGCACCGCCGAACTCCACCGGTTCGACCTCGGTGAGCGCCTCCACCTGGACCCGCTGCCCGCCGCGCACCACCCATGACAACGTCGAGTAGTAGTCCAGCACGCCCTCGATCGAGTACACGATCTGGTAGTTGAGCGGCGGCTCGGGGTGCTGCGGCAGTCCGCCGACGAAGAGCTTCACGCTCTCCACCAAATCCATCGAGCGGATGCCATGCTCCGCGAGCACGTTGATCATGCCAGGGGCGAGACCGGTATCCGGCACCACCGTCACGCCCTTGAGCCGCGCTGCCTCATGGAGCTCCTTCTGTGCAAAAACGATCTCCGTATTACCGCCGAGATCGGCGAAGTGCACACCGGCCTGCACGGCGAGCGCTGCGAGCTCGCCGTTGAAGTAGTAAGGAATCGCACTCAGCACTGCATCGACCTGCTCCATCTCCGCCGCCATCGCAACACGATCGCGTACGTCCACCGACACAGGGATCAATCGGGGATCGTCAGCTGGAAGGAACGGCGGCAGCGTGCTGACGTCGAGGTCCGCAAGGCGCACCTCCGTCACACCGGGAGTGCGCAGGAGATCGAAGGCACAGGCAGAACCCTGTGCGCCGCGGCCGAGAACGAGAAATCGCATGGCGAAAGACGGGAGACGCCGACGTGCGCGCCGAGGATGGCGCCGCGACGCAGGCTCGAGAAGTGTCAGGCAGGGTAAGAAACCTGCAGTACGAAAAGAATTTACCCTTCACCGCGTCGTGGTGCGGTCCACCACGGCTCAGCTCTCCAACGGCCACCCATCATGACCAGCCCCGCGACCACAGCCGACGCCTGGCGCCGGCACCTCCTGACCGACAGCGCGGTCATCCATGCCGCCGTCGGCGCCCTGAAAACCATCGCCGTCGTCGGCATCAAGCCGGCGGACTCCGATGCCCCCGCCTTCTACGTTCCGGAGTACGCGCAGCGCGCCGGATTTCGGATCATCCCCGTCCCGGTCTACTATCCGGAGATGACGAAGGAGTTGGGCGAAACGGCCTACCGCTCGCTCCGTGATATTCCGGTTCCGGTCGACGTCGTCCTCCTCTTCCGCCGCCCCGCCGACATCCCGCCGCACCTCGACGACATCCTCGCGATCAAGCCAGGCATGGTCTGGATGCAGCTCGGCATCCGCCACGACGAGGTGGCCGAATCACTCGCGCGCGCCGGCATCGACGTCGTGCAGGATCTTTGCCTCATGGTCGAACTGCGTCGCATGGGCCGCTGAGACTTTCCTGTTGCGTGTCACCGGCAGTGACGACGACAAACAGCAGAACGCGAAGGCACCCAGGGACTGAAAGGCGCAGAGCGTTCGATGCGTCCGGCACGAGCCAGTGTGGCCCCGGGATCCTGAACTGCAGAACGCAAAGACGCGACGACGCAATGGTCTCTGCGAGCTCGATGATCGAACCAGCGCTCCGTCACCATCGAAAAGGAGCTGCAGGAACCGCCCCCCCAAGCGCAGTTCCTACAGCCCTTCCGATGCTGGCGCCAAGCCCGCCACCGCCACCGCCAACCACAGCGATGGCGTTGCGCCTTTGCGCGTTTGTGTCCTGCCGTTGCCGATGCCATCAGCCACGCACCGCACCAACCAACGCCGCATCCGCACATCCTTTGCGCCTTTGAGTC
>Ga0105048_10004717_pt1 | contig 22116 bp, 18 predicted proteins | sample MAT05_FD_78382 | JGI IMG/M metagenome (GOLD analysis project Ga0105048, IMG submission 78382) | Freshwater microbial communities from Lake Fryxell liftoff mats and glacier meltwater in Antarctica - MAT-05 | ecosystem: Environmental > Aquatic > Freshwater > Ice > Liftoff microbial mat | place...
CGGTTGTGGAAGTCAGCCGACTGCCAGAGTTGCCGCCCGTCTCAGGAGTCTACTTCGCTTGGTGCGATGGGAGAGTCGTCTATGTCGGGCAATCAAGGAACCTTGGACGTCGCTGCGTGCTGGGGAAAAAACACCCAAGCCTACAGGTTGGAGATAAGCTCTCATGGGTGGAGGAACCCACATCGAGACTCAGGCTGGCTGAGGCCTTTTACATTGGCATCTTGCAACCCGCCCAGAATCTTTGCCGGAGCGGAAGTAAACCCGCTCCCGCGACTTCTGTGATGAAACTTCGATTTCAACCCAAATAATATGACTGCTCCACTCTCCCCGAAATTTGATGAGGCTCTGCTGCTCGCTTCAAATCTCCACCGTGATCAAATCCGCAAAGGTTCAGGTGTTCCCTATGTGGCTCATTTGCTGTCTGTCGGGGCCATTGCGCTGGAATACGGCGCCGATGAGGAGGAAGCAATCGCGGCGCTCTTGCACGATTCCATCGAGGATCAAGCGAACGGCGACGCTGAGGGGTTGAAAAGCCGCATCCGCGAGAGATTCGGCACAAAGGTGCTCGCAATCGTCGAGGCTTGCACGGATGCGGAAGTCATTCCAAAACCACCCTGGCAGCAGCGTAAGGAACAATACGTTGCGCACCTCGCGGAAGCTTCGCCATCGGCGATCCTAGTCTCGGCGTCGGACAAACTGCACAATGCGCGCGCCATTCTCAGCGATCTTCGGACTGATGGAGCGGACGTCTGGGGCCGCTTCAAAGGCGGACGCGACGGCACGCTCTGGTATTACCGCGCGTTGGTCACAGCATTCGAGAAGCGAGGACGCTCGGCTTTGACAGACGAGTTGGATCGCGTGGTATCGGAAATCGAATCACTGGCTTAACTCTCAATAGAAAGGCTTTTCAACCTCGTAGCCAAGTTAAGGACTTGGCTACACCGTTTTCTCGCGGGGAAGCTGAGCTTCGTGGTGAGGTGCGGAACTGCCTGGAGCCAGTGCGGCGGCGCGTGAACCCGACCACCCCCACACTGCTACGCCGCGTGCAGCGCTTCCGGGTGATGCCGGGCCACGGCCAGCATGCGTAAGGCGGCGCCGCTCGGTTTGCGCGTGCCGTTTTCCCACGAGATCGCCGTCACCGCCGGCACGTTGAGCAGCGTGGCAAACTCGGTTGGCGTGCCGCCCAGGCCGAGACGGTTGGCGCGGATTGGCTGCGCGGGGCTCGGCTGGACCGGCGGCGGCAGCTTCACGGTGCGTTCCCGCGCCGGTGGCCGCCCCGCAGGCGCAGCATGCGACGCGGGCGACGAGCGCCCCGGCATCGAAGCTAATTTCGGGGTTCCCCATTTTGCTTCTCATCGGTTGCAGTTGGTCCGCGCAGGTGGCGAAGCTGCGACTACCGGAGCATGCGAATCACGCCGCGACGTGCTGGCGCTGCTGGAAACGCTGCCAGGCTTTCTCGGCGAGCTTCGGGTGTTCCTTTGCGCCTTGCAGGAGACCTTCGATGCCGAGGTCGCAGTCGAGCGACTCCCAGCGGAGGGAGTAGGGACTGACGGGGTCTCCTTTAGCGGGTGAGAACAATTGCTCCGGCGTGCAAATGACCGGGCTGAGGCAGCCGGCTACTGCTTCTTCACGTTGCGCCGCAGGAAGGTCGGCACGTCGAGGTCCTGACCGTCCACGATCGTCGGTTCGCTTTTCTCAAAACGCCCGCGGGTCGCGGGCTCGAACTGCATCTGCGCCTGCTTGGCCTCGCGCGGCGATTTGCGGGGCAGTGGCGCTTTGGCCGCCGCAGGTTGCGGCGCGCCGTTGCCCGCGGGCAGCAGGTCCGGCTCGGGCAGGGCCATCTTCCGCGCGGGCGTGGCGACGGCAGGCGCTTCTTCACGGTCCGGGAGAACTTCTCCGGCCGGCCGCGGCTCGGCCGCTGCAACCGGCGCGGGTTCCTGACGCGGCGCGGGCCGCGCGGCTTCCTCCAGCGGCCTATCGCCGGCCGGCACCGCACTAATGATTGTGACACACATCCGTCCACCGAGCTGCGGGTCTACGCTCGTGCCGAAAAGGATCTGCGTCGTGTCGCTCACATACCGGCCAAATTCCTCCATGAGGATCTGCACCTCATTGAGCGTCATACCCGGTCCGCCGCTCACATTGATCAGCACACTCTGCGCGTCCTCGAGCATGCGGCCTTTGTCCATCAGCGGGCTCTTCAACGCGCGGGCCAGCGCCTCGTGCGCCCGATTGTCACCCTCGCCTTCGCCAAATCCGAAGAGGCACCGGGAAGCGCCGCGCCCCGCCCCCCGCAGAGCGGTGGAAAGGTCGTCGAAACCCATTTTCACGATGCCCTTTTGCGCGGTGAACGCCAGGACCGCCCGGACGCTCTCGCTGATCAAACGATCCGCGGTCGAAAAGGCCTCGTGAATGCCGGCGCGCGGTGAGACGGCGTCGCTCATCCGGTCGTTGTCGAAGCAAACCACCACGTCGGACACGGATTGCAGCGCCGCGAGTGCCTCCTCGGCCTGCGCCATGCGCCGGCGACCTTCGAAGGCGAAAGGCATCGTGGCAAAGGAAACGACCAGCGCCCCCTGCTGCCGGGCGACGAGACCGACTAACCGCGCAGCCCCGGACCCTGTGCCGCCCCCCATGCCCACGCACAGGATGACCAGTTGCGCCCCCTCCACCGCCGCACGGATTTCCTCCATGCTCTCCTCGGCCGCCGCGTAACCCATCTCCGGATCGCCGCCCGCACCGAGGCCGCGCGTGCAGACGGCTCCGAGCTGGACTTTGTTTGCCGCCACTGAGCTGGTCAGCGCCTGCACGTCGGTATTCATCGCGATGAGTTCCGCGCCGGTCACGCCATCGAGCATCAGGCGGTCGAGCGCATTACTTCCCGCCCCGCCGAGCCCGATGATGCGGACGCGGACATCAGGGAGAGGAGCGGACATGGAGAGGTGTCGTTGGAGGTCGATCATGGTGGTTGTCGTGCGTTTGCGTTTGGTTACCAGAGGCCGAAAAAGGAGAGGCGATCGGCGAGGCGCCGGAAGATGCCGCGCGGCCGGATGGGCTGCGTCGCTTCGGCATACTTGATTAGCCCGATCGCGGTGGAGAATTGCGGATTCTCAAAAGCGGACGTGAGCCCGGAGACGGTCTGCGCGTGAGTGACATGCACGGGCATGCCGAAGACTTCTTCGGCCAGTTGCTGGATGCCGCGGAGCTGGCTGCAGCCCCCGGTGAGCATCATGCCCGCGCCGAGGAAATGGAGGAAACTATCCGCATCCAGCTTCTTCTTGAGCAGTTCAAAGGTCTCGCGGACGCGGCAGTGGATGATCGTGTTCAGCATCTCGCGTTCGATCTCCTTGCCCGCGAAGCCGTTTTCGTCCTTCAGCTTCACCGTCTCGCCCGGCAGCGCTTTCCCCATAATGACACTGCCTTCCTCGACCTTGATTTTCTCGGCCTTGGCCATGGGGATGCGCAGGCCGAGCGAGATGTCGTTGGTGATGTGATCGCCGCCGATCGGCAGCGAGCCGCTCTGCTTCACCGCGCCATCCACATAGACCACGAAGTCCGTGGTGCCGCCGCCCATGTCCACCACGAGCGCGCCGAGTGTCTTCTGATTTTGATCCAGCACCACCTGGGCGGTGGCGAGCGGAGCGAAGACGATATCGAGCACCTCCGGTCCCACTTCTTTCACGCAGCGGACGCTGTTTTTGATTCGCGTAGCCACGCCATGGATGATGTGAAAGTCCGCCTCCAGCTTGCGCCCAAGCATGCCGACGGGATTCAGCACCCCGTCCTGCCCGTCCACGTAGTAGTGCTGGAGGAGGGAGTGAATGAACATATTCGGCGCCGGGATACTCACCTCGCGGGAACTCGACTGGACGTCCTCGAAGTCCTCCTCGCAGATTTCGTCGCGATCCTCCGGGAGGTTCACCGCGCCGCGGTTATTAAAGCACTCGATGTGTCCGCCGGTGATCGCGAGGTAGACGCTGCCGATCATCACGTCGCTCTTTTCCTCCGCATCGCCGAGCGCCTCGCGCACGCACTTGCTGGCGGTCTCAAAGTCCACGATCTCCCCTTTGCGCACTCCACGCGACGGGGCCTGCCCGACTCCGAGGATGCGGATGGTGCCATCCCGTCTGGTCTCGCCGACCACGGCACAGACTTTCGAGGTCCCGACTTCTAATCCGACGACGATATTTTCTTTGGACATCAGTTATGGAGGCGGAAGGGTTGTTTTTTGACGCTCTCGGATTTCGCCGGAGCAGGTGTCGAACTGCTTTTTGGTTTGAGGAGATTGGAGAAAATGTTCGGCTTTGGTGTCGCGTGCGGGGCCGCTGGGATCGGCGTGGCCGTGGCCGTGGAGGCGGCTTTGGCCACGGGTTGTGGTCCGGGCGCGGCCGCCTTGGGCCGTTCGGAGGGCGCCGGGGCTGCCTTGGGCTTCAGGTCGGATTTCGGAGGCGCGACGGCGATCTCGTCCTCGGCCGACGGCGGTTCGACAAAGGTGACCGGGGTGTTGCGTTCGACGATCAGATTCACCGTCTGGATTTCCAGCAGATCCTCCGCCGCCCGCCCGAGGTAGCGGTGCAGCCGGGCGAGTTGCGCGTCGATCCGCTCGAGCCCGAAAGTGATCTTCGCATGACTGTATGCGGTGACCACTAGGCAGTAGCCTTTGGAAAGATCGACGTGCCGCGCCTGGAAGCGCGTACTCTCGGAGGTCAGCCGGATGAGTTCCAGCGCGGCCTGCATCTCCATCGTCGTCACGCGCTCGCCCGCGACGAGGTTCCCCGTCTCTACGCCCGAGATCACCGGGAAATTCAGGTATTCCTCCAGTCGCGCTTTCGACTTCATCAGCATTCCCCGGGCATCGATCAGGAAGGCCTTGTCGGAAGCCGTCGGATCTTCGGTCGGTTTCGCCACCACCCAGGCGATCGGTCGCCGCTCGGTCACGGTCACCGTCAGCCGGTTCGGCAGCGAGCGGGTTACCTCGGCATTTTCAACCTGCGGCATTTTTTCGATGTCCTCCCGGGTCTTGCTGATGTTGACGAGGAAGATGTTTCGGCCTTCCGCCAGGTCGCCGATGGTGAGCACCTGCTGGCGGGTCAGCGTGCCGTCGGTCACGTATTTCACCTCACGCACCGCGTAGTCTGGATTCTCAAAGACGAACCGCCGCAACGCTTCCTTGCCGCCGATCCAGCAACCACCGATCACGAAAATCAGGAGGATCAAACGCGTGCTGATCGAGACGACGCGGGCGATGGCCCGGCGACGTTCCGTGCTGGCGCGGATTTTTACGTCCAGCAGATGGTGCTGCTTTTTGCGCTGGCGCACATTGGTGGCGCGACGATTGGCAGAGTTGCTCATTTTGAAGCGAAACGGGTGAGAGAGAGTTCGACGATCCGGCGGCAGAGTTCAGGATAACTAATCCCCACGGCGGCGGCGGCCTCGGGTAGCAGGCTGGAGGGCGTCATGCCGGGGATGGTGTTCACCTCGAGGACAAACGGCTCGCCGCTCGCGGTGAGCAGGAAATCGACTCGGGAGTAAACCTCGAGACCGAGCGCCCGGTGGGCGGCGAGCGCGAGTTCCTGAATGCGCTGCGTGAGCGCGGGCTCGATCGACGCGGGGCAATAGTGGTCGGCACCCGCCGCATTCGGATTCAGGAATGGGTATTTGTTTTCGAAGTTGTAGAAATCATTCCTGGCCTTGATCTCGATGATCGGCAGCGCTTGATCGCCCACAACGCCGACGGTCAACTCACGTCCGAGGATGAACTGCTCGATCAGCAATTCGTTTCCAAATTTCCACGCCTCTTCCAATTTTGCCGGCAGTTCCGCCGCTTCGTGAATGATGTAAACGCCGACGCTCGATCCTTCGCGCGGCGCCTTGATCACCAATGGCAGCGGCAGCGAGGGCGGCTGCCCGTCGCGAATGATCTCAAACCGCGCGGTCGGCAGCCCCCGTTCGATCAACCGCTGCTTGGTGGCAATCTTGTCGATCGCCAGTTCGCTGCCGGCCACACCTTCGCCGGTGTAGGGAACACCGCGCGCCTCGAGGATGCGCTGTACCTGGCCGTCTTCGCCGAACGTGCCGTGGATGACATTGAATGCGACCTCCGTGCCCTCGGGCACCGTGAAGTCCGCACCGGCGACATCCACCTCGGTCACCTCGGCCCCGAGTTCGCGCAGCGCCTTCACCACGCCCGCTCCGGACGCTAGCGAGACTCGGCGCTCGGAACCCGGACCGCCCATGAGAACGGCAATTTTTTTGTGAGTGAGATCGGTGGACATGAATCGTTGAGGTGAGCGCATCCCTCGCAGAACGCCGGGCGCTCGCGGTTCTTGCAGCGCGGTGTCAGTCATGGAGTCCTTTTTCATCGCCGACGATCTGCACTTCGGTTTCGAGTTTGATCCCGCGCATCTGCAGCGCAGTCTGCTTCACGCGGTCGATCATGGCGAGCACATCCGCAGCGGTCGCGCCCCCGTCGTTCACGATAAAGTTGCCGTGAATTTCGGAAACTTTCGCGCCCCCGATGCGCGCGCCTTTGAGACCCAGTTCATCGACGAGCCGGCCCGCGGGACATTGCTCCGGGTTTTTGAAAATGCAGCCCGCGCTGGATTCGCGCGGTTGGGAAGTGCGGCGCTTCTGGGTCGAAGCTTCGAGACGTTTTTCGATCTCTTCCGCCGTGCTCGGATGCCCGACGAAGGTCGCGGAGACGGCGAAATTTTTCTCCAGCGTGCCGCAGTGGCGGTAGCGCACCTCGAGGTCGGCAGGCGTCTTCATGTGGAAGTGCCCGTGCGCATCGATGTAACGCACGCTCACCACCTGCTGGAACGTCTCGACCCCCATCGCGCCGGCATTCATGCGCAGCGCGCCGCCGACATTGCCCGGGATGCCCTCGAACCATTCGAAGCCGCCGATCTGCGCGTCACGCGCGGCGTAGGCCAGTTCCTTCTGCTTCACGCCGACCCCCGCGGTGATCTGGCCTTCGCGCACCTCGATCTTCTTGAACTCCCCGCGCGCCAGATACACGACCACGCCTCGAATTCCGCCATCGCGCACGAGCAGATTCGAGCCCCGGCCCATCACGAAAAGCGGAATCTCGCGCAGCGTGCAAAAACGCACCAGCCGCGCAAACGCCTCCTCAGTCTCCGGCTCGGCCCAAAACTGCGCCGGTCCACCGACGCGCATGGTGGTGTGTTTCGCGAGCGGTTCGTAGAGCTTGATTGTCCCGCGGCCCATCACGGTCTGGAGTTCGTCGAGCAGCGCCACGTCGTTCGCGAGCAGCGAAGCGGCTTCGTGAATGTTTCCCGCGCCGAGGCTGATCACGCAGTCGCCCGGTTCGAGGAGGCGGCCGATCTCGAGCGCGATCCGTTTGCGATCCGGCTGGAAGGTCGCGGACTCGTGGCCTTCGCGCAGCATCTCGTCCACGATCGTCTGCCCGGTCACTCCGGGGATCGGCACTTCGCTCGCCGCGTAGATATCGGTGATGATCGCGTGATCCGCATGGTGGAAGGCGCGCCCGAAATCCGCCTTCAATTTCAAAGTCCGCGAAAAGCGGTGCGGCTGAAACATGCAGAGCACCCGCTTGCGGCCGGTATTGCGCGCGGTGGCGAGCGTCGCCTTCACCTCGCTGGGATGGTGCCCGTAGTCGTCCACGATCATGTAGCGATCGCTGCGATACTTGATCTCAAAGCGCCGGCGGGCGCCGCGGAAGCTCTCCAGCGCCTCGGCGATTTGTGGGAATGGAATGCCGAGTTCCGTGGCCAGCGCGATCACGCCCACCGCGTTGCTCACGTTGTGCCGGCCCGGGACATTCAGCGCGATGGCCCCGAGCGGTTCTCCGCCGCGCAGCACGCGGAAGTAGGATTGGAAGTCCTTCGCATGGACATCGTCGAAGCGATAGAACGCGCCATGCGACTCGCCGTAGGAGATGGCACCGGGATGCACGGAGCAGAGGCGCGACGCGTTCGCATCATCCGCGCAGTAAATGACGTGACCGTGGGTCTGGCTGAGGAGTTGATTGAAGACGACCTCGATCGCCGCGAGGTCCGCGTAGTAATCGAGATGCTCCTCCTCAATGTTCAGGATGATCGCGTGCTCCGGGTGATAGAAGGCCAGCGTCCCGTCGCTCTCGTCGCCCTCGGCGACAAAGAACTCGCCCTCCGGATCCCAGTTCGCATTGGTGCCGAGGATCGGGATCTCCGCTCCGACATAGTGCGAAGGATGCAGCCCGCCGACTTTCAAGACGTGTGCGGCCATGGAGGACGTCGTCGTCTTTCCATGCATGCCGGCAACCACGATGCCCTTCTTGCAATTCATGATCGCCGCGAGCGCATCCGCGCGACGCACCATGTTCCGCCCCGTATGGATCGCTTCGTCATACTCGGGATTCCCCGGCCGGATCGCGGAGGAAAAGATGATCAAATCCGCGTCACCGACATTCTCCGCGCGCTGGCCGAGATAGAAACGCAAACCGAGCGATTCGAGCCGGCCGATCTCGCTGGTCCGCGCATTATCGGACCCGCTCACGCGGTGATTCAGCGCGATCAGCAGGCCAGCGATCCCGCTCATGCCCGAGCCCGCGACGCCGATGAGATGAATCTTCAACTCACCGCCGACGAGGATGTCTGCAAGGATCTGGCCGGTATCCATCAGGCGGAAACTTCGGAGCTGGAAACTCGAAACTCGAAACGAGTCAGGTCTGCGACCGCGCCCGTTTCGGTTTGTGGAATGCTAATCATTGGAAAAATTTGTTTAGGCTCAGGAGTTTGCACTACAGGCATCCGCCGCTTGCTGCACGGCATCGGCGACACGCTCGGCAGCGTGGCTGGGTGCCAGTTTGGCAGCTTGCTCGGAGGCGGTGGCCAGTCGGGCGGGATCGGAGAGAAACCAGAGCAGTTTTTCCGCGAGGTTTTCGCCGCTCGTTTCGCCCTCACTTAATAGGGCCGCAGCACCCGCGCGTTCAAAGATTTTCGCGTTCAAAGTTTGATGATCCTCGGCCGCGTAAGGATACGGGATGAGGATCGAGGGCAGCGCAAAATGCGAAAGCTCGGTGAGGCTTGCCGCGCCGCTGCGCGCGATGGCCAAATCTGCAGCGCTGTAGGCTTCCTCCATCCGGTGGTGAAAAGCGGCCACGAACGCGGGAATGCCCGCCTCCGCGTAGGCCTCGCGCAGCTTCACCTCATCCGCCGCGCCGCTGAGATGGATGACCTGCAGCGGCGTGCCTGCGAGCCGCGGCAGGGTGGCAAGCAGCGCGCGATTGATCCCCTGCGCACCCTGGCTACCGCCCATGACGAGGAGGGTGGGGCGACCCGGCGCGAGATTGAAGGTGGCGAGCGCCGCCGGCTTGGCGAGTCGATCGACCAGCGAAGTGCGGACCGGCGTGCCCGTCACATCGCACTTGCCCGAGGGGAGAAACTTTGCGCATTCCGAAAAACCGAGCAGCACCCGCGTAACGAGCCGCGCGTTGAGCTTGTTGGCTTTGCCCGGAATGGCGTTCGACTCGTGGACGAAAGTGGGGATCTTGCGCGCTCGTCCAGCGAGGATGGGCGCGGTGGAAGTGAACCCGCCCATGCCCAGCACGGCGTGCGGGGCGAAATCGCGGTAGAGATACTTCACCTGCGCGAGTCCGTCGCGAAATTTCAAACCGAACCGGACCAGCGCGAGGGGCGATTTACTTTGAATGCCCACCCCCGGCACCCGCTCGATGCGAAACTCCGTGCGCCCCTGCGTCGCCAGCGAATCGATTTGTTTCTCCGATATGATCAGCATCACGCGATGGCCCCGCTTCACGAAGACCTCGCCGACGGCGAGTCCCGGAAAGAGGTGCCCGCCGGTTCCGCCGGCCGCGATGACGAAGTTCATATCACAGACGCGTCGGCCTCCGGCGGCCTTTCCGCACCAGGATGGGCAAGGTGGTGAGCACCCGCTCCTCCTTCTCGGTGAGGCCTTGGCGGTAGATATTGATCAGGATGCCGATGCCCAGCATGCAGAAAACGAGGTTCGATCCGCCGTAGCTGATGAAGGGGAGCGGGAACCCTTTGTTCGGCAGGACCATCGTCGTGACCCCGATGTTCACCGCGGCCTGGAATGCGATCATCACCACGATGCCGAAACCGAGGAGCATCCCGAAACGATCGCGAGCCCGCAGCGAAATGATCGCGCCGCACATGACAATGACGACGAAGCCGAACACGATGAGGAGCGTCACGCGCAGGCCGAGTTCTTCACCGACCACGGGCAGGATGAAATCGGTATGCGCCTCGGGCAGGAAGGCCATCTTCTGCCGTCCATTGCCGAGACCCAGTCCTTCCACCCCGCCGGAACCGAGCGCAATCAATCCCTGCATCTGCTGGTAGGCATCGTCGGGATACTTCTCCGGATTCCAGAAGGCCATGACCCGACCCAAGCGTTCAGGCATCTTGGAAACCGCGAACACCAGACCGCAAGCGCCCACCATGACCATGGGGAAGAGATACCGCCAGCGCGTGCCGGCAACGAACATCAGAATGAAAGTAGTGACCCCGAGCAGGGCCGTCGTTCCCATGTCCACCTCCAGAGCAATGGGCAGCGCGATGAAACCGAGGAACAGCACCGGGAAAATAAAGCCTTTCAGAAAGCTTGTGGCGTTTCCCTCGTCCCGGGCAAACCACCAGGCGAGCGTGACGACGGCGGCGAGCTTGGCTAGCTCCGACGGCTGAAACGAGGCCGACCCGACATGAATCCACCGGGCCGCACCCTTGATTTTCAGGCCCACTCCGGGGGCCCAGCAGAGCAGCAGGAGCACGAGCGAACAGGCGAGAAGCAGCCACCACCAGCGCTCGAACAGGTGATGATCGAGGCACGAGGCGACCAAGCAGACGAAGACCGCCACCCCGAGCCACTGGGCCTGCTTCTTCAAAAAAAACAACGGGTCACCGTGATTCCCGGGGGCGAAAGCCGCCGTGCTGGACAGCATCACCAGTCCGAGCACGGTCAGCCCGATCACGGCGATCACCAGAAAGTAGACGCTGTTGCGATGGACGTTCACCCGTGCGCGTGCTGCCGGTTAGTTTTTTTTTGCGGGGATGCTCAGCTTCTGGCCGAGCTGCAATTTTTTGGGGTCCGAAATCTTGTTCAGCTTGAGCAAGTCATCGACCGTCACGTTGAAGCGCTTTGCGATCGAGGTCGCGGTGTCATTCCTCTGCACCTCGTAGCCGGTTGCCGCCGCGGAACTGGCGGTCTTCTTGGTCACCGACGCGTCCGTCTTCTTGGCGCCCGGGTTCGCCGCAGGTGGCTCGATCGCCGGAACCGGCGCAGCCGCGGCGGTTCGTGCGGGAACATTGAGGACCTGGCCCGGACGCAGCGTCGTGGTTTCGGTGTTGGCAAACTGGAGCGCTACGACACTGACCCCCGTCTGCTGGGCGATCCGACTCAGTGTATCGCCCTCCTTCACGCGGTAAACCTTCGCCCCTGAAACCGGCGTCGTAGCCAGTTGAGCAGGCGCCGCCGGAGCCGGTGCCGATTTTGGCCCGAGATCCTGTCCCTGCCCGACGTGTGGTTTCACAGGTGCCGCCGCGGGCGCGGCTACAGCCGCCTTCTCGACCATCGACTTCGCCGCAGCCGCAGAGGGTTCGAGTCCCTTGCGGTGCGCTTTGATGCTGTTGAAAGCGTAGATACCTCCGACTGCGACGACATGCAGGATGAGGACGACAAAGAACGCGCTCGAGAGCCGCGTCTGCGGCTCATCGTCGAAGTCATCATCCAACGGGCGCACCCGCGCTGTGGCGGCCTGAAGTTTGGTGGATTTGGTTTTCTCAGGCTTCCGCGTGAGGAAGCCCGGACGCTTGATCGTCAGTTTCGGGATTTTGAGTTTCATTTGGATTCGAGGGCGTTGACCAGGGCGCGGAATTGATTTCCGCGATCGGCGTAGTTTTTGAACATGTCGAAGCTGGAGGTGCCGGGACTGAGCAGGACGACATCGCCCGGCACGGCGAAGTCGCGCGAAAGCTGCACCGCCTTTTCGAGCGACCAGCCCGCGTTGGCAATCCGCACTCGAGTCTTCCAGAGCGCCTCGATGCGATCGGCCATCTCGCCGAGCACCACCACTGCGCGGCATTTTTCCGCCACCAGTTCGGTGAGCGCGTCGTATTCGAAGCCCTTGTCTTTGCCGCCCACGATCAGCACCACCGGCCGCGTCTCGGAGCTGAGCGCCTTTTCGACGGAGTCTGTATTCGTCCCTTTCGAGTCGTTCACATACTCCACTCCATGCACGGTCCGGATCGGCTCGCAGCGGTGCGGCAGAGGTTGGTAGTCGCGGAGCGGAGCCGCCATTTCCGCGAAGCTGAGGCCGCGGACGAAACCCACGCCAAGCGCAGCCATCAGGTTCTCAGCATTATGCAAGCCGCGGAGCTTGGTCTCGGCGAGCGCGAGCACGCGTTCATGGCGGAAGAAGATCACTCCTTCGCGCAACTCGAAATCGCCCCCCGCAGCATAGGCACTAAAGGTAATCGCCCGCGCTGCCAGCTTGGGCAGTTCGCTCCGCAGATTGACGATCGCCCAATCTTCTGAGGTCTGATTCTCAAAGATCCGGACCTTTGCCGCGAAGTATTCCTCCATCGATCCGTAGCGATCGAGGTGGTCCGCCGCGAAGCCCAGCCAGACCGAAGTCTGGGGACGAAAGCGGCGGATCGTTTCGAGTTGGAAGGAACTAACTTCCAGCGTCATCACGTCGAGTTCCTTGCTCTGGCGCACACGGGCGGAAAAGGCGGGGCCGATGTTCCCGGCAGCGACGGTTTTGACCCCGCAGCCGAGCAACATCTTCTCCACGAGTTGCGTGGTGGTCGTTTTCCCGTTCGTCCCGGTGATCGCGATGATCGGGCACTCGCACATTTCGTAAGCGAGTTCGAGTTCGCCGATCATTTCGATGCGGCGCTTGATGAAGTTCTGCACCAGCGGAACAGCGGGATCGATCCCGGGGCTAAGCACGCTGAGGTCGTAGGCTCCGTTCGCGCTCTCGTATTCGGCGGCCAGGCCCGCGATCACGCGGATCCCCTGCGCGCCGAGCGAGTCGATTTTTTTGCGCAGCTTATTTTCTTCCGCAGTATCGAGGATGGTGATCATGGCTCCCTCTCCTTTCAATAAGACGGCAGCGGATTCCCCGCTTTCGCCCGCGCCGAGAACGGCGATTTTTTGGTTGGCGTAAGACACATTCAACGCAGCTTGAGAGTGGCGAGCCCGAGGAAGGCGAACATGATCGACAGAATCCAGAAGCGGACGATCACGGTGTTCTCCTTCCAGCCCTTCAGCTCGAAGTGATGGTGGATGGGCGACATCAGAAAGACTCGGCGACCCTCGCCGTAGCGGGCCTTGGTGATCTTGAACCAGGTGCGTTGAATCAAAACCGACGACGCCTCGATGACGAACACGCCACCAACCACGACGAGCAGCAGTTCCTGCTTGGTACAGATGGCGACCACTCCGAGCATGCCGCCGATCGCGAGCGACCCAGTGTCTCCCATAAATACCTTTGCGGGGTGGCAATTGAACCAAAGGAAACCGAACGACGCACCGACCAGAGCCATGCAGACGACAGCGAGTTCGCCAGCGAACGGGTAGAATGGAATACCAAGATAACTGGCGATCTTAACGTGACCGCAGATGTAGGAAAGAACCGCGTAACAGAAGGCGACGGTGGTCGTGCAGCCTGCGGCCAGCCCGTCGAGACCGTCCGTGAGATTCACGGCGTTCGATGCGCCGACGATGACCAGCGCGAAGAAGACGAAGGTGAAGATCCCGAGATTCGCAATGACTGGATCTTTATAGAATGGAATGTAAAGCGCGCGCGCCTGAACTTCGATCGCCGGATTGAGCAGGAAGAAATTGGCCACCACCACGGCGAGGATCCCCTGACCAATGAGCTTGGTTTTCTCACTGACGCCCTTGGAATTCTTCTTGGTAATCTTGAGGTAGTCGTCCCAGAACCCTAGACCTCCACAGAAAACGAGCGCGAAGAGGAGCAGCCACACCGCGGGGTTATCGGGCCGTGCCCAGATCAGGGATGAGACCAGCACCGCCCCGAGCAGCAGCACGCCGCCCATGGTCGGAGTCCCGGCTTTGCTCCCGTGGAGTTCGTACAGTTTGTGGACCTCTTCCTTGGTCCGGATCGGCTGCCCCATCTTGAGCGAGATGAGACGGCGAATCACCCAGTTACCGCACATCAGCGAGAGGAGGAATGCCGTGATTCCGGCCGCGACCGCCCGAAAGGTAATGTATTGAAAGACATTCAGTGCCTTCAGGATCTCCGGGCCGTGCCGCTCGCTGAGTTGGTGGAGGTAATACATCATGACGTAAGCAGCGCCTCCACGATGCGTTCCATTTTAGCGGAACGACTGCCTTTGATGAGCACCAGATCACCGGTCTTCGCCAGGTCATTCAGTAAAGCCGCAGCCTCCTCGGTGCTCTTCATTTCTCTGACCAGCGGGACACCGCCTGTCTTCGCGGATTCGGCAATCAACGCAGCGGCTTCCCCCACGGTGATGACGCAGTCGATGCGCTCGCGGGCCGCCGTTTCTCCGACACTGCGATGGCCGCTCTCGGCTTGCGCACCGAGTTCACCCATCGCGCCTAGGACCGCGATTCGCCGCCCGCTGGTCGGCAGACTTGCCAGGGTGCGCAGGGCAGCGGCCATGGAATCCGGATTGGCGTTGTAAGTATCGTCGAGGATCTGGATGCCACGGGCGTATTTCAGTTCTAGACGCCCCTTGCTCAGATTGAGCTTATGGAAACCAGCGGCGCTTTCCTCGAGTGAAAGACCAAAAGTACGACCCACGGCCGCAGCGAGCACCGCGTTCTGGACCATATGTTCGCCGGGCACGGGCACTTCGGCCGGCACACTGCGACCATCGGCTGAGAGCTGAAAACGGGTCCCTGTCGGACCGGCTTGCAGTTCGTTAGCCTGCACCTCACCGGCGCCGATCCCCGCGAGCACGGCGCGCGCCTTGGTCCGCCCGGCGATCGAAGGCGTAAACTCATCCCGGGCACTCAAGATCACCGTTCCTTCATCGGGCAGGGCTTCGGCGAGCATGCCTTTCTCGAGTGCGATCGCTTCCCGCGTTTTCATAAACTCGATGTGAGCGACGCCAATGTTGGTGATGATCGCGACATCCGGCTTCGCCAGGGCGGCGAGCGGCGCGATTTCACCCGGATGATTCATGCCCATCTCAAAGACCCCGATCTCATCACTGCCGCGGGCACTCAGCATGGTCAGTGGCATGCCGATGTGATTGTTTAGATTGCCCTGAGTCTTGGTCACTCGAAAACGCTCACCCAGCACCGCCGCGGCGAGGTCTTTTGTGCTCGTTTTGCCGTTGCTCCCCGTGATGCCGACCACCCTCAGCGAAAGACTCTGGCGGTAACCCGCGGACAGACGCTGGAGGGCGATCAGCGAGTTGGCCACCTTGATGATCCCGAAATTCCCGGGCAGATCAGGCGTCACTTGCTCGACGATCGCCGCGGCAGCGCCGAGGCGCGCGGCTTCGGCGAGGAACGTATGCGCATCAAATTTTTCCCCGCGGAGCGCGACAAAGAGGTCTCCGGGGCCAAGCCTCCGCGAATCGCTGCAGACCACAGAGACTTTCCGGCTTGGGTCACCGGAGATCAAGGTGCCGCCACTCCAGCGGGCGAGGGTTTCGAGAGGTGTCGCGTCCATTTAGCTCTCGCTGCGCTTGCCCTCCAGTGCTTCGCGCGCCACAGAGACGTCGTCGAAGGGTGCCGTATGATCGGCAAACTCTTGATAGGTTTCGTGCCCTTTGCCCGCAATCAGGACGATGTCCCGCGCCTGCGCCATAGCGATGGCCTTAAAAATCGCCTCGCGGCGATCGAAGATGACTTCGTAGCGCCCGTGCTTCAATCCGGGTTTGATTTCTTCGACGATCGTCGCCGGGTTTTCCTTGCGCGGGTTGTCGCTGGTTACGATCGCATAGTCCGCATGCTGATCGACGACTGCGCCCATCCGGGGCCGCTTGGTTTTGTCGCGGTTACCACCACAACCGAAGACGACAATAAGGCGCGCGGGGTTTAGTTCGCGGCAGGTGCGGATCACATTGAGCAACGCGTCGTCGGTGTGCGCGTAGTCCACGAAAACGCGAAACTGCCGCTGGGCGGGCACGGCCTCGAGCCGGCCGGGCACCGGGGATGCATTCGCAAGGCTGAGCACGGCGCTCCGCACATCCACACCCATGGCGGAGGCGCCGGCGATAGCTGCGAGAGAGTTATAGACATTGAATTGCCCGATCAGCGGCAACCGCACGAGGTAACTCTTGCCGAGCGCGTCGAGCTGGTAGCTGGTGCCGTTGAAATCAATGCGCACATTACTCGCGCGGAAGTCAGCGAGCGCGCCGAGTCCATAACTCGTCACTGGCATTTCGTTTTTGAAGCGATTGATGAGTTGCGAACCGTAGCGGTCATCATGGTTGATGATCGCCTTGCCCTTTTTTTTCTGCCCGATCAGCCCACTGAAGAGTCGCGACTTTGCCTCGAAATAGGCATCCATCGTCTTGTGAAAATCGAGGTGATCCTGAGTGAGGTTGGTAAAGATCGCCGCGTCGAACTCAATCCCCCGCACCCGGGCCTGAACGAGCGCGTGCGAGCTTACCTCCATGGCCACTGCCTTACTGCCCGCGGAGCGCATCTGCCAGAGCAGATCCTGCATTTCCAGCGACTCGGGGGTGGTGCGGGCGGCAGGGAGAATGCGTTCACCGACTTCGTAGCGCACGGTTCCGATCAGCCCGCACCGGAGTTGCACGGACTCGCAGATATGCTTGAGCAGAAAGGCGGTAGTCGTCTTGCCGTTCGTCCCCGTGATGCCGCCGACCTTCAGATACTTCGCCGGATGCTGGTAGTAGTTCGCCGCGAGATCTGCGAGGGCTTCGCGGGCGTTGGCCACGACGATACTGGTCGCGCGTCCTTTGGGGATCCCGCTTTCGGAGACGACCACTTCCGCGCCGGCCGCGAGTGCGTTGTTGATGAAGATGCCTCCATCCACCTTCTCGCCTTTCATCGCCACAAAGACACTTCCGGGCTTCACCCGCCGGGAGTCATAGGCGATGGAACCGATTTCGCGATCGGTCGAACCTTCGACGTTGATCGTGGCGACGTTTTTGAGGAGCGCGTCGAGTTTCATTGATCGCGCAGGGTGGAGGCATCGACTGCGACTTTACTCCCGTCGGGCAGTTCGATCCTGGTGGGTTTCAAGCCGAGATAGCGCGCGGCGCGCTCGCCGATCCGCGAGAATACCGGTGCCGCGACGAGGCCGCCGTAGTTTTCACCGGGTTTGGCGTGCGCCTCATCGAAGATGACGAGACCGACGAAGGCCGGATCGCGGGCCGGAAGGTAACCAACAAAGGAGACGACATACTTGTCATGAGTCACCTTGCCGTTTTCATCATACTTCTGGGCGGTTCCTGTCTTGCCGGCGACATCGTATCCCGGCACGGCAGCGAATTGAGCCGTGCCCTTTTTGCTGACCACACGTATCAAGGCTTCGCTCACTGCCTCGCACGCTTTCTGCGAGGCGACCCGGCGGACTTCCTGAGCGGGGAACCGCGCAACGGTGGCTCCGGACTCATCAACGATCTCACTCACGATCTGGGGGAGCAGGAGTCGCCCGCCATTGGCGATTGCAGCCATCGCGGTGACCACTTGCAACGGGGTGGCTGCCACTTCCTGACCCATGGGAATGCGCGTGATCGAAATTTTGCTCCACAGGTGCGGCGGATGGAGAATCCCGCCGACCTCGCCGGGTAGTGCGACGCCGGTGCGTTCACCGAAGCCGAACTTGCGCGTGTATTCGTAGAAACGCTGGTCGCCGAGCTGCGCCGCGAGCTTGGCGGTGCCAATGTTACTGGAGCGCATCAGGATGTCCGAGACGCTGATCTCGGCGTAAGGATGATGGTCCTTGAGTTTGCACCATTCCCAATAGCCGTTCTCGCAGTAGATCATCGTCTCCGGCTTGACGAGACGCTCACTGAGCGCGGCGGCGGTGGTGACGATTTTGAAGGTACTTCCCGGCTCGAGGATGTCGGTGATCGCGCGGTTCCGGCGGTTTTGCTCGGGGACACCGGATTGTTTGTTGAGGTCAAAATTCGGCCGCGTCGCCATGGCGAGGATCTCGCCGGTCTGCGGGCGCATGAGGATGACTGTCGCGCTCTTTGGCCGGTATAGTTTTACCGCGGTTTGCAGCTCCTGCTCGACGATGTTTTGCAGCCCCATATCGATGGTGAGGCGCACGTCGCAGCCATTCCGCGCATCGCGCTCCTGGCCGCGATAGGGGACGATTTCCCGGCCGATGCGGTCGCGCTCGATGAAGCGGAAACCGTTTTCACCGCGGAGATGCTGCTCCATGCTGCGCTCGACTCCCTCGACGCCAAGGCCTTCTCCATTCGTATAGCCAAGAACATGGCAGAGCAGCGATCCATTCGGGTAAACGCGGATAAAGTCCTGCTCGAAACCAATGGCGTCGGGATTCGAAACTACGCTTTTTGGGCTTTTTGGGCCTTTTGGCTGGGGTGCGGCGGCGGCGGCGATTTGGGCAATCTGGTTGGCCGTCGTTTCGGGCACATCCTTCTTGAGGACGATGTAGCGGCAGGGCTCGAGATTCCCGGTGCTCTTGGACTTTACCATCCGCGCCAGCTTGCCATTGAGCACGGTCTCGGGGATTTCGAGCGGCCCGGCGATGAGTGCAGCGAAAGCCTCGTGATCGTTGATCAACGAGGCATCGGCGACGACTGTCTTGACGGGTTCATTCTGCGCGAGCGCTTCGCCATGCGCGTCCTGGATCGTCCCGCGTCGAGCGTGGATGATCTGCTTGTTAACGTGTTTGGCTGCGGCTTCGCTCGTGAACTCATCCGCCCGCGCGACCTGCACCTGGATTAGGCGGTAGGAAAAGCCCGTAAAGACCACCACCATCCCGAAGCAGGTGACCAGGGCCCGCGATCTGGCGGTGGTTCTCATTTGCGACCTCCGGGATTCGAGACCGCACGCAGTTCATTTATAGCTTCTGCGCCGGCCTTTTGATGCATCGTGACGATCCGATCATCGGTGATCTTCGCGAGCTTGATAAAGCCGGTGTCGAAACGGTCCTGCAGCGACTTGGTGGAGGAAAGCTGCGCGATGTGGGCGCGCGCGACCTCGTTCTTGTTGCGCAAGTCGGTGAGTTCGCGCTCGAGAGTCTTGATGCGGCCGCCGGTGGTGTGGAGCTGGTTCTTGCACCAGACGTAGCCGAGGCCGGCGACACAGGCAAAAAGCCCGATGACGGCCCAGGTCGCGAAGGAAGCAATGGGGACGGAATTGGCGTGGCGGCGCTTATTGGTGGACATCGTTGATCCTTTCGACAACGCGGAGCTTGGCGCTGCGGGAACGAGGGTTCGCGCGTTGCTCGGCTTCGCTGGCTACGGTGGGTTTGCGGGTTACGGGCTGGAAAAGGTGAAGCGGATTGGGACGGGCCGCGGGCCACTCCGGGCGGTCGATGAACTCGGCGGTGCGCTCCTTGAAGAAGGTCTTTACGATGCGGTCTTCGAGGCTGTGGAAGGTGATGACGGCGAGCCGTCCGCCGGGGGCGAGCCGGGCGGTGAAGGTCTCCAGCGCGGCTTGCAGCACGTCGAGCTCGCGATTCACGGCGATGCGGAGCCCCTGGAAAATGCGGGTGGCCGGATGTGTCCGGCCGTGGCGCGGGATCACCGCTTCCACGGCGCTCGCGAGTTGCAGGGTGGTGGTGAAGGGCTGGACCAGCCGCTCGCGCACGAGCTTCGCTGCGACCTTGCGGGCCGCCGGTTCCTCGCCGAGTTGGCGAAAAATCCGCTCAAGTTGATCCCCGCTCATCGTGTTCACGAGGTCGGCGGCGGTGATCGGCCCGGCTGGGTCCATGCGCATGTCGAGCGGGCCGTCGTGCATGAAACTGAATCCGCGCTCCGGGGCGTCGATCTGCCGGGACGAGACGCCGAGATCCGCGAGGATGCCGTCCACCTTCCCGAGCCCGAGCCCGTCGAGTACCTCGTCCAGTTTCGCAAAGCTGCTGCGCACCGCGGTGAACTCGCCGGCATCACCGAGCCGCTGCCGCGCGAAAGCGATCGCCTCGGGGTCCTGATCGATCCCGATGACTCGCGCCCCCGCCGCGAGCAGGGCTGCCGTGTGGCCGCCGCCGCCGAGTGTCGCATCCACGATGATCCGGCCGGGTTGGGCAGCCAGGAACGAGACGGTCTCGGCCAGCAGGACCGTTTCGTGGTATTCGTAGGAGCGGGGTCGCGAAGATTTCATCTTGGTGGCGCGGCGTTTGGGGGCAAGGGTATCGAGCGGCGCGATCACAGTCCGAGCCTCCTGAGCAGGGCGGCCTTGCGCGGCGCTACGCTCGCTTTGTTCGTTTCAAAATCCGCCACGTTCCAGATGGTAAAGGACTTCACCGCCCCGGAGAGCATCACCTCACCGACGATGTTCAGTTCGCGGAGGAATTCCTCGGGAATGGAGACGCGTCCCCCCTTGTCCAGAGTCACCTGGCGGAGGCTGTTACCGAGGAGATCGTTCATCTCGGTGCGCTCTTCGGCCGGCAACTCCTCGAGTTCCGCCGTGGTGGCCTCCACGCTCTCGCGGGTGAGCACCGAGACGCAGCGCTGCTCGCCGCGGATGATCATAAACATCTCCACCTCCTCCTCGAAGCGCCACTTGGCCGGGATGGTGATGCGCGCCTTCCCTTCCACCTTATGGCGGAATTCGCCCGTGAACTTTGGCGAAAGGGTTGGCGAGTGGAGTGTGACCATGACTGCGGGTGCGGGCTGAAGCGACCGACTAAAACCAGCCCAACCCGATTCAACCCAAAACGCCCCAAGGGTCAACCCATAAAAACCGGTTAATTGCGGTAATCCGTTCGTCTTGCTCCGACCTCGCCGTCAGCCACAGAGAAACCCTCGGCACCTGTCGCCCCAATCCATCCCAAACGCCGGGAAGCCCTTACCACAGCCGCACCCCGCTGCAACCGGTACTTTAACCGTTCGCCGGGGTCGCAACCGCTTCCTGATCCAGGAAACTGCTCGCACACAGTCGCGCGTAGATACCGCCCGCGGCGAGCAGATCCTCGTGCCGGCCGCGCTCCACGATCCGGCCGCGGTCCAGCACCAGGATCTGATCCGCGTGGCGCACCGTGGAGAGTCGGTGGGCGATCACAAAACTCGTGCGCGACGTCATCAGCCGATCCAGAGCCTCCTGGATCAGCCGCTCGGTCTGCGTGTCCACGCTCGCGGTCGCTTCGTCGAGGATGAGGATCGGTGGATCCTTCAGCAGGGCGCGCGCGATCGAGACGCGCTGCTTTTCGCCCACGCTCAACTTCACCCCGCGCTCGCCCACGATGCTCCCGAGTTGCTCCGGGAGGCGCTCGACGAAAGCGCGCGCATTCGCCGCTTCGAGCGCGTGCCAGAGTTCGTCGTCGGTCGCGTCGGTTTTACCGAGCCGCAGATTGTCGCGCACGGTGCCATTGAAGAGGAAACTCTCCTGCGTGACCAGGCCCACCGCAGTGCGCAGCGCGCTCTTGGAAAAATCACGGAGCGGCGTTCCGTCGATGAGAATTTCGCCGTCGTCGAACTCGTAAAAACGCGTGAGCATATTTACCAGCGTGGACTTTCCCGCGCCCGTCTCGCCCACCAGCGCGACCGTCTCGCCCGGCGCAGCGTGCAGCGAGATGTGATGGAGCACGGGGATCTCCTCGTTGTAGGCGAAGCTCACATCCTGAAAACGCACATCCCCTTTCACCGAGACCGACTCATCCTGCTCCACGCGCCCGGGCTCCGCAGGCGTGTCGAGCAGCTCGAAGACGCGCTCTCCCGCCGCCCGTCCGGATTGGATGATCTGGTTGAGACTATGCAGCCTCCCCACCGGCTCATAGAGCAGCCCCACCATCCAGAGAAAGCCCACGAGATCGCCCACGCCGAGCTCTCCGGCGAGCACCGCGCGCCCACCGAAACCGACCACCAGCACCGCACCGAGCGCACCGAAAAAACTCATCGCCGGATTGTAAATCGCCCACACCTTCATGACCGTGAGTGTGGCCGTGCGGAGCTGGTTGCTCACCCCGTCGAAGCGCTCGTGCTCCTCGCGCTCGCGCAC
>Ga0105048_10004718_pt1 | contig 22113 bp, 15 predicted proteins | sample MAT05_FD_78382 | JGI IMG/M metagenome (GOLD analysis project Ga0105048, IMG submission 78382) | Freshwater microbial communities from Lake Fryxell liftoff mats and glacier meltwater in Antarctica - MAT-05 | ecosystem: Environmental > Aquatic > Freshwater > Ice > Liftoff microbial mat | place...
CCGTCATCTGTCATCCGTCATCCGTCATCCGTCATCCGTCATCCGTCATCCGTCATCCGTCATCCGTCATTCGCCATTCGTCATCCGCCATCCGCCATCCGCCATCCGCCATCCGCCATCCGCCATCCGCCATCCGCCATCCGCCATCCGCCATCCGTCATCCGTCATCCGTCATCCGTCATCCGTCATCCGTCATTCGTCATTCGTCATTCGCCATCCGTCATCCGTCATCCGTCATCCGTCCTCCGTCCTCCGTCATTCGTCCCGGTAAATCCGCCCGAGCTTCAGCAGGATCGCCTCGAGGTCGCGGTAGTAGTCGTCCTCTTTCATCGCGGCCTTCCGCCCGCGCAGTGCGGCGAGATCGCGCTCCATGGCGTCACGCGCGGCGCGTTGCTCCGGCGTGAGCGCCCGCTCCTCGGCGCTGTGGACGAGATGAATCTGCTGCGCACGAATTCCATCGGGCACCGTGTTGTCCTTGGACTTCTTCACGGCGCGCACGCCACGAAACCAATCCGGCGGCGTGCCGAGACCGTCGCCATTGTCATCGAGCAACGAATGCTCGGTCGCGAGCCGGCCCTCCTCCTTGTAAAACTCCGCCGTCTTTCGCGACGCGACCAGCCATGCTTCGAGCAGCGATGTTTCCCCATCCTTGTCGAGATCGGCATCCGGGTCCGCGATGGCCTGCGCGAGGTGACCGGCGAAACGCGAGTAGTTGTTCTCCGAGCCGGTCCGCGTCGCCGTGACGACGACGCGACCGGGCGCGCTCAGCGGCTTCAGCCACGCGCCGCTCGCGGAGAATCCGCACACGGCGACCGTCGTCCGCTGCACCGGCTTCAGCCACTCCGCCAGTTCCGAGACGCCGAGATCATCGCCGCGAAGATTGAACTTCGGCTCCTTCCCGTCCGACGTGCCGTGCCCGAGCAACACCACCCACAATTCCTGCGGGCCGTCCTTGCGCTCCGCTTCGAGGAGCGACTTCAGTCGCAGCCGATCCGCCTCGCCGCCCTGCTCCATGCCGATGGTTGTGATCTTCACGCCACCCGCCTCGGCACCCTGCTGCCAGTTCGCGGCCCATTTGGAAAAAGTCGCCGCATAGTTTTCTTCGCCACCCGCCCCGACGACGAGGATCACGGACGCGCGATCCGCCGGCTCTTCCGCGCGGGCAAACGCGGCGGACAAGATCAGGGCGAGCAGCAGATGGAGCGCGGCAAAAATGCGTAGCCGCCGACGTGAGGAGGCGGGCTGATCTTCTTTCCGCGTTCCGCATTCCGCGTTCCGCGTTCGAAAGCGCGTGCTCATGCGAGTCCGAACCTCCGTCGCAGTCCCCACTCGCCGAGGAAAAAAGCGAGCGCGATCAAAAACACCCACGGCGTGTGCCACAGCGGCTCCGTGACGGTCTCATTCACCGGCGCCTTCCGCTCCGGCAGCTTGCTCACGAGCGCTTCGAGGCGTTCCGGCGAAACGACTTCGCCGCCCGTGCGCCTGGCGATCTCTTCCATCAGCGCGCGATTCGGCACCAGCGCGCGAAACTCGGCGCCGTCCATGTTCGTGCTCCAGCCGGTCTCCGCAGTCCCCGCGTTCGCACCGCCGTCACTGGTCACCGATGCGTTCACGCGATAGCCGCCACTTTCACGCGGGAAAAATTCGGCGGTGTAGAGACCCGGCTCATTCACCGCGGCCTCGGCGGGCAGTTCGATCGACGCATCCGGCCCCGTGGCACCCGCGCGCTGCACCTTCAAAGTCACCGTCGCATTTTCCACCGGCTCGTAGGCAGGCGTACGCGAGCGGACCTCGATCTTCACCGACTGCCCATCCGCCCGCGGCTCCGCCCGCACCTCGGTGAGACTCGGCACATCCGCGACCAGCCAGCGGAGAATCTGCCGCCACGTGCGCCCGAGATCCTTCTGCCCCTGCTCATCGCCAAGACCGGACCGCCACAGATCCCCCACCAGCAGCGCGCCCGTCCGTCCGCGACCAAAGCGTTGCGTCACCAGCGAAGGGTGATCCTTCTGCCCGTCATTCACCGTCGCCAGCAGACTCGCCGCGGGCTTCACGCCGCCCGCGCGATTCAGCACATCGAAGTGCGGCTGCGCATCCAGCCGCTTGCGCTCCTCCGCTTCGCTCGTCCGCAGCCGGACCCACGGCTGCAGCCAGCCCTCGCGCGTGAGTCCCCAGCGCAATTCACCCGACGGTTCGCCGGCCTTTCCATCGAGATACACCGGCAGCATCTCGCCGATCGCCGTGCGCGCGAACTTCCCGTCGGAAAACGATTCCGCTCCCCCGAGCATCAGGAAACCTCCGCCGCGCTCGCTCACGAACCGCTGCAACAGCGACATCTGATCCGCGCTGAAAAATTCCGCCTCCACGTCATCGACGATCACCGCGCGGTAGCGAAAAAGATCCTCCGCGATCTTCGGAAAACCACCGGCCAGTTCCGTCTCGTTCTCCGTGCCCAGCCGCACCATCACCGGCTTGTCGTAGCGCTCGACCTCCTCCTTCGACTGATTGCCAAATCCGCGGAACAGCGGATTGCTCGACTCCCCCGCCCGGCCCTTGAACTCAAACTTCGGCTCCCGTTTCGCGATGCGGATCAGCGCAACGAGCTGCGTCTGATCATCCGCCTCGATCGCGCGACGCAGGAATTTGTATTCCCAATTTGGCCGGCCCGCGACGTAGAGAATGCGGAAGGGTCCACCACCGCGATCGACCGTCACGATTGCCTCGTTGTTCGCCATCGTCGCCTCGGGGCGCGCATCGACTGCTTTCGCACCGACGACCAGCCGGTAAAAAACCACGCCGGGCTTCTCCGGGCGAAATTGCAGACGGAAGACTACCTTCCCCGCATCCGCCGGAACCTTCAGCGATTCCTCGGCCACGGACTTCGCCTCCTTTTCCCCCGGCGGCGTGAGGGGAAAAAGGCGCGCAATCAGCTCCTCGCCCGCAAAGCCCGCGACCGCGACATCCGCCTGCACGGTCACCGGCGCATCGTCGAATGCGGTGAGCGTCACCGACGTATTTGCAATGGCAGCGTCGCGGCCCGCCTTGTCGCTCCCGAAAACCACGGGATACACAGGCGGCAAACCTTCCAGCAGCGCGGGGTCGGAAAGGTCGCCGGCGATTCCATCCGTGAGCAGCATCACACCGGCGAGCGGCTGCCCGCGGTGGCGCGTGACGATCTGACTGAGCGCATCGCCCAGCGCGCTCGCGCGTCCGTCGAGCGTCAATTCCCCGAATGTCTCGGTCGGCCGCAGCCTGGAATCCGCGAGATAGTTCCGCACGTCGAAGCTGGTCGCGAGCGTCTGCCGCCAGGTGCTGTGTTTACCGAGAAGCGTCTCGCGCAGCGCGTCGCCGCGCGTGCCCGACGCAGCTTCGTCGCGGAGTGTCATGCTGCGGCTGTTGTCGGCGATCACCGCGAAGACATTCGCGCCCGGCTTCGCGCGTTCGCGAGTCCACATCGGCTCGAGCAGACACAGCAGCAGCGCCGCGAGGCCGAGGAACTTCAGCACCGCGCATCCGACACGCACCCGCGCCGGACCCGAACTGCGCACATACGACCACAGCACGAAGACCAGCGCGCCCGCGAGCGCCCACAGCACCGGCACGAGCCAGTCACCCCCGGCAAGAAACACGGTCGCCAGCAACATCAGCGGCTCCGTCCGAGTTCCTCGTAATACCGGCGGACACGCTCGGCGTAATTCACCGGCACCGGATCACGGTCGATCGGCACCCGGAGATCCTTCGATTCGCGCCGCGCGAGTTCCTCAGCCACGCGGTCGCGCAATTCGGCGAGCGGCGCGCTCACCTGCGAATTCACGAGGTCCCACTTTGGATCGACGCTGTGCCGCTTGAACTCGGCGCGAATGCCCTTCGCCGCCTCGCGAATCCGCGCGACCTCGCGGCGAAGCTCCGGCGAATCGAGCATCTCCTCGACGTTGCGCAGCCGGTCGGCCCATTCGACAAAATTCTCACCGGTGATCGGCCCGGCCTGCTCGCCGTCCGTTGCACCACCGGACATTCCGCCACCACCGCCTCCGGTCCGAATGCCGCCCTTTCCACGCGGCGCGCCGGAGAGATCGGCGAGACGCGGACGCTGAGATTTTCCGTCAGGATTCGGGGAAGGCTCGCCTTTCTGATCACCGCCATCTCCGCCACCGCCCTGACCCTTGCCCTTGCCCTGACCCTTGCCTTCGCCCTGACCTTTGCCTTCACCCTGTCCCTTGCCTTCGCCTTCACCCTTGCCTTCGCCTTCACCCTGACCTTTGCCTTCGCCCTCACCCTTGCCTTCACCTTGACCCTTGCCTTCACCTTGACCCTTGCCTTCGCCCTCACCCTTGCCTTCGCCCTGACCCTTGCCTTCGCCCTGATCCTTGCCTTCGCCCTGACCTTTGCCTTCGCCCTCACCCTTGCCTTCGCCCTCACCCTTGCCTTCGCCCTCACCCTTGCCTTCGCCCTTTTGGCTGTCGCCTTTCTGTCCATCGTTCTTCGCCCCGTCGCCATTCTGCCCTTCACCTTTCTGCCCATCGTTCTTCGCCCCGTCGCCGTTCTGGCCTTCGCCACTCTTCCCTTCATTTTTTTGCCCGTCACCCTGCTGCCCCTTGGAATTCGCCGCGAGATCCGGCCGCGCACGCGCAACCTCCCGATCGATCGCCTGACCGAGCGCAGCGAGTTCCGCGCGGGCCTGACGCAGCGCCTCCGCCTCATCGCCCAGCACACTTTCCGCCGCCTTCTCGACTCCAGTCTTCAGCTTCTCCACCTCCCCGCGCGCCTTCTCCTCGAATTGCTGCGCCTGCGGCGTCATGCCGCGCCGCGCGAGATCGTTCGCCTTCGCCAGCGTGTCATCGGTCCCGGCCTGCGTATTTTCGCGCAGCGTATCGTAGAGCTGCCGGTGCAACAGCGGCTCCGCCACCTCCGCCCGCTCGGACACACGCTGCATCTGCTCCCGCACCCCGCCGAGTGACTCCTGCTGCTTCTCAAATTTCTCCTTCAACTGCTCGCGCGGACTCGTTCCATCCAGCGTCCGCCGCTGCCGCTCATCCGGCTTGATGGTGAGCTGCTCGGCGATCTCCTTCTGCCGCTCGGCGAGTTCGCGCGCGTCGGTGCGCATCTGCCGCATCTCCTCCTTGAATTGCCCGCTCGTCCGCTTGCGCAAATCATCCGCCATCTTCTGAAAGTCCTGCTCGGCCCGTTTCCCCTCAGCCAGCGCCCGTGACGCCTCGCCCTTCTGCATCGACTCCGCCGCGCGCTGGGCCTCACCGCGCGTCTGCTCAATCTGCTTCCGCTCCTCGGCGAAACGCGACTGGTTCTCCTCCTTCTCCAGCTTCTGCTTCAGCTCATCCAGGTCCGCGAGAAGCTGCTGCTCCTCCTCGCGCAACCGCTTCAGCTCGCGACGCGCCTCCTCGCGTTCCTTCTCCGTCTTCGCCTCCTGCATCGCCGTCTGCAGTTCCTTCACCCGCTGATTGATGTCCTGCTGCCGCTGCGCCAGTTCCTTCAGGCGGTTCAAAACGGCGAGCTGCTCCTTCTGCTCCTCGCTCTGCGCCTGCTGCGCCTCGCTCTTCGTCTCGTAACGCTTCTTCTCCTCCTTCATCTCCAGCTCATCGAGCTGCGCCTGCTGCTGCGCGCTTTGCGGCTTCCCGCCGCCCTTGCCCTTCTGATTGCGGACGATGCGAAACTCATGCGCCGCGAGTTTCAGCAGCGCATTGTAAGCCGCCTGCTCCGCGGCCAGCGCGTCCGGCAGCGGCGCCGTGGATTTCTCCGCCGCCGTGAGTTCCTTCAGCGCCTTCTCCATTTCCTTCAGCACCGCATCCACGAAACCCTTCGCCTTCGGATCCTCCGCCTTCGCCGCGAGTTCCGTCGCCTTCGCCAGCGCCTCCGCCTGGCCGTCCTTCACCACCGGTTCGTCCTTCAAATACTTCTCGCTCGGCGTCGCGGCGCTCCCGCCCGCGTCCTCCGCGCGTTTCAGATTCCACGTCGCGGTGATGACCTGCTTCTGCAATTCCGCGAGCTTCGTCGCCTCGCCCGCCTTCCCCGGCTTGCCCTCCCCTCCCGCTGCGTCCCCGGCGCGATAGATCTCCTCGAATGGCCGCACCTCGGCAAAAAACATGTCACTCTGCGTCCGGCGCGCTTTGGCGTCCGGCCCGCGATCCTCCGCCCACAGGAACCACGACACGAGTTCATCCACCTTCACGCCGATGTCCTCGAGCTTCAGCACGTGCTCGAAACTGATCCGCTCATCTGGCTTCGATCCTTGCACCAGCGGCAGCTCCTTCGTCTCCCCGCCCGCGACCGTGTAAGTGATGCCCGCCGTGACGACACCGAAATCGTCCCAAGCCTCGGCGCGAAACGCGACCTCCTCGATCGGCGACACCCGCTGGTCGCCCTTCGGCGTCACGAACTTCAAATCCGGCCGCCGGTTCGGCACCGCCTGCAACGCAAAATGCGCCGGCAATTTGTTCGCGCGACCATCCGCATCCACCAGCTTCATCTCCCACGCCTTGCTCTCGCGGACGACATGCTCGCGCAATTCCGCCACCGCCTTCGCCGGATCGACCGCAAGCGCAATCGTCGTTCCATCCTTCGCCACGAGCGACGCCGTCTTCACCGGCTTGTTGAGCTGGAATTCCACATTCAGCGTCGCCCCCTCGACCGCGGAAACGCTGCGCGTATCAGGAATCATCTTCTCCGGCAGCGCCGCAAATTCCGGGAACCGGATGCGCGCATCCGCACGGTCCAGGCGCGGATGCTCGAACACCTTCACCTGAAATTCGCGCGTCGCCTTCCCGGCATATTCGACGCGGTAGGAAAGGTCGCCATCCACCTCCGGCACGCCGCCACCGAATACCGGATCATCCAGATTCTTCACCAGCGCGACCCGCTGCTCCGGCGCATTGCGCGGCACCAGCACGAGCGTCGCCTCGCTCGGAATCGCCTCACCAAATTTCGCCAGCACCACCAGGCCAGTCCCACGTTCCAGTTCCACATCACCCGGCGTCACCGCGACGCCTTCATTCGTCTCGGCGAGCTGACCCGAACTCACCGGCGCAACCTCGCGATTCAGACCGAAGAGCGAAAACCCGAGCAGCGCGAGCAAGGCAAACTGCCCCAGCCCCGCAGCCATCACCCGTCCCGCTGGGACCGCGCTCACGCAATCGCGCCGCCGCATCTCACGCACCGCTTCGTCCACCACGCGCTGCTGCATGAAATTCAATCGCCCGCCCGCCTCGGGCTTCTGCTCCACCGCCGTGAGAATCAGCGCATGCAGATCGCGATGCCGTCCCTCGATGTCCCGCGCGATGCCCGTATAGTCCGGCTCCCACGCGCCGACTTGTTTCCAGATCACATATCCCGTGATCGCAGCGGCGACTACGATCAGGAAAACCATTCCGCCCCCGCCGTGCCCATTCGCCGCGAGCATAAACGCCAGCAGCGCGAACAGCAGCCACGCCACGCCGAGTCCGATGCAGAGCCGGACGAGACGATGTCTGCGCACCACGGGTTCCAAGGCAAGTTTGATGATGTGCATGGTCATGATGTTACCTCCGGGAGCTGACGTTGCTTTGAGAGTCTCGCCGCGATCGCGGTTTCGAGAAACAGGATAATCACCGCCGCCAGCATCAGCCAGCGCCACAATTTCTGCTGCTTCTCCGCATCGGTCGCGGCGGCGTGCAGCGCGCCATCCGCCGACAACTGCGGCGCAGCGCGCTTCGCCGAATCGAGCGGCAGACTCAGCGAAGCAAGACGGTCGCGGCCCAGCGGCGACGTCCGGCTTTCGTCCGGCGACAGATTCACCACAAAACGCAGCGCGCCCGGATTCGCCTCGTAGATTCCCGGCAGATCCGTGGAAGTGAACCTCGCGCCCGCGGCGACATCGACTTCCGTCCCATCGGGCTTCCGCATTTTCCACGGGACAGTCGCGGGCGGCAGCGCGATTTCATCCCCGATGAAATACTGCGCCTTCGCCGGCGGCAGGCCCGCGCTTTGGTCGAGCATCGCGTGGAGCAGCGGCAGGAATTTCGAGGACAAGGCGAGCTGGCTGTCCTCCTGCCGCCAGGAACTCGTCAGCACGATGATGCCGCCTTTTCCCACCGGGATGTGCAGCACCGCGGGGTCGCGATCCTCGAAGCTCGCCAGCACCCGCGCGCCGGGGAACTTCGCCGCATCGAGCTTCCGGTGCCGCCAGAAATGGATCTTCGTGAAATCGCTGAAGCGCGGATCGGCGAATGCGGAAAACAGCGGATGCTCGAAATCGATCTGCGCCAGCAGCGCATAGTCGCGCAGCTTCGCCTCGGTCGCAGCCGGCGCGGCGACACCCGTGAGTTGCGTCAGCCACGCGGCATCCGCCACCGTGCCGAGCGGCGCGACGACGAGCCGACCCTCCTCGGCGAACTGGCGCGCGGCGGCCAGTTGCGCATCGCTCGCGCCGCTGCCGAGGACGATCAATTGCGCCTGCCGCAGCTCGAAAGTCGCGACGGGCTGCTCGGGCTTGCGCGCGATGACCTCGACGATTTCCTGCCGCGTCTTCGGAAACGCGAGCCGCAGATAGTAGAGCGAGCCGCGCGGGTCATCCTCGGCATCCGTTCCGAAAAACAACACCGGCACGCGACGCGGCTGCGGCGGCAGCAGCCACAGCGTGTTGTCGAAATCCGTGTCGTCCCCGCTGAGCGTGATCTTGTCCGTGCCCGCCGGCGGCATCGGAATGGTGACGCTCCGGCTCTGTCCCGCCGGGGCATAGGCATCGAGACCGGTTTCCCCGCCCGCCGCGTTCCATGCAAGGCGGAAGCGCTCCTGCTTCGACTCCGCGGAATTGATCACCCGCAACCGGAGCTTCGCCTCGCCGGGCTTCTGCTCCTTCTCCCCCTCGTCGGCGAGCCATTGCACCGCGGCGTTGCCGCCAGTCTTCACCTCGACCGTCTCGAATCGCACCGTCACGCCCGCAGGCCACTCGAGCCCTTGCAGACCTTCCAACCGCGCGCCTTCCTGCAAATCCGTGATGACCACGATCTCTCCCGCCGCTGGCGCATCCTTGCGCGCACCGCCGATCAAATCCAGCGCCTGAAGCAGCGCCGCGCCGAGATTCGTTCCGCCCCAGCCCGGCGAAATCCCCGCGAGCTGCTCGACTGCATTCGGCGCACGCTCGGTCACCGGGGACTTGTTCCAGCGCTCCAGATCCATCAGCACGCGCGGCGAACGGTCGAAGACAATCAGCGCCGCGGAATCCAGCGGCGATGTCGCCCGCAGCAGCGTCTCCGCCTTTTTCCGCGCATCAGCCCACAGCGATTCGCGCCGCATGCTCGCGCTCATGTCCACGAGCACCGCGAGACGCCGCGCGCCGCCCGCAGCCGCCGGATCCTGCGCGCCCACCTGACGGAAAAACGGCCGCGCAAATCCCGCCGCCAGCACAAGCAGCACGAGGCAGCGCAGCAACAGCAGCCACAGATTCTCGATGCGGCTCCGGCGCGTCACACGCGGCGGCGTCGGCTGGAGGAACATCAGCGAGCTGAACGGCTTCACCTCGCGCGTCGTGCGCCGGATGAGATGGAAAATGATCGGCCCCGCCACCGCCAGCGCACCGAAGAGAAACAGCGGCGAGAGGAAATTCATGCCGCGCTCCCGTGTGAATGGGCAAAGTGCGCAGTGCTCAGTCCGCAGTGCGCAGTGGCCCGGCGGATGCCCCCGAAAATCTGCGCACTGAGCACTGAGCACTGAGCACTGGTTTTCACGCCGCCCCCTTCCTGCGAATCAGCTTCCCGCGACCGGTGCGCGCCTTGAGGAAATCAAACAGCGCCAGTTCCAGCGGCTGCGATGTATCCAGCATCACATGAGTAATGCCGAGCCGCTGACACGCCGCCCGCACCGCCTCGATGTGCGCCTCGAACCGCCGGATGTATTCCGCCCGCGCCAGCGCCGGATCGAGGAACAAATCGCGCCCCGTCTCCATGTCCTGAAAGCGCGCCGCCTGGTCGAACTCGAACGTCCTCTCCGCCGGATCGACCACTTGGAAAACGACCACCTCGTGCCGGCTCGCCGTCAGCAATGCGAGCGGCCCGGCGAGCGTCTCCACCGGCGCGAGCAGGTCGCTGATCAGCACGATGAGGCTGCGCTTGCGGATCAGTTCCGCGACCCGCCGCAGCGGCGCCGCGACATCCGTGCTCTTCCCGCCGGCCGGCTTCTCCAGCGCGAGCATGAGATGGCGGAGATGCCCCGGACGATTCCGCGCCGGGAGATATTCGCGCACCGTCTCGTCGAACGTGAGCAACCCCGTCGCGTCGCCCTGATGCGAAAGAAAATGCGCCAGCGTCGCCGCCAGCGTGCGCGCGTAGTCGGCCTTCGTGTATCCGCGCGAACCGAACATCATCGAGCGGCTCCCATCGACCAGCAGGCTGCACCGCAGATTCGTCTCGTCCTCGAATTTCTTGATGAAATACCGGTCCGTCCGCGCTACCAGCCGCCAGTCGAGATACCGCGGATCATCCCCTTCCGCGTAAGGCCGATACTCCGTGAACTCCACGGAAAATCCATGATACGGACTCCGATGAATCCCATGCCAAAACCCCTCGACCACCGTCCGCGCCCGCAGCTCCAGATTGCGGATGGCCATGAGCGCCGCGGGGTCGAGGAAGGATGTCGTCATGCAGCAGAATCGGTTCCGATTCCTCCCATGCCGCCCAGCTTGCCCGAGTAATCCTTCCGCGCGCGGTCCGGTTCGTAGCCCTTGTTTCGGAGGGCCACAGCCGGGGCGATAATTTCGCGGCGCACGTTGATGTCCTTGCCCCAAAGCTCCTGCCAGAGAATCCGCGTGTTCGTGGTGATGTCCCCCACCATGGATTCGTCGAAGTTTGGCCGGTAAAGATCGACGGAGATCTGCAATTCCTCACGCAGTTCGGCCTCCGTGGGGTGACCCGTCCGATCGATCACGAGCAGGAAAGCGCGAAGGTCCTTCTCTTCTAGGCGGTGCAGTTTCGCTATTAAGATGTCCAAGGGGTGAGGGAGTGTGAGCGTGACGTTGCCAATCCCCATGCTCCACGCGCGCGTGCGCCAGCGCGGGCTGGTCCGAAAATTGCCCTCCACACACACCTGCACATACACATCGAGACTCTGATCCTTACCCAGCCCGGCGCGCTCGACGATTTGTGACAGCTCCGTGTAAGCATCTCCATATTCGCCGGTGAAAAGATCCACGTCCGCGCTCGTGAACGAAGGCTCGATTCCAAGTTGGATCGGCGAGGACCCGAACAGCGTGAGCGAGAACTGCCGATCCGCGGGAAGCACCGAGAAGAGCTTCCGCAGCGTCCGCCCCGCAGGCGTGTCCCAATCAATTTGCGGCGACCAAGACCCGGCGAACACGGCGCTTGAAGTTAAGGTTTTCATCCAGGGTAAATGGCGCCTTCCAGTAAGAGATCGCCTGCTCGATCAATCGGTTGGTCACCCCTTTGTCTGCCGAAAGCAGTCGCGCCAGCCTCCTGTCCCGCGCGGAAAGCGGCTTGCCCTGCTTTGCCTTCAGCCAGATGCGCGCCGCCACGCGGGCCTTGTGCCAGCTCGGGTCGAGTTTCTCGCGCTTGGTCATGATGGCCGGATGCTACTGGCCCAGCACATCACCAGCAAGGCCCAACCCATCTCCGCAATTCCGGAGGCGGAACTCCCCGCCCTACCGGCTCCCATTCCCCACCACCGCCGGATCGGCAGCGACCCATTGGCGTGCCGGGCGCTCGACACCCCGTTCCGGCGGAAAGTGACACAGCCTTTCCAGCCTGTGTCACTTTCTCCGACCCCCGCGCGGCTTCGCCAACTCCTTGTCGCGCCCTTTATCCGGAGTGTGAGAAATGCAGGCTACATCCCCGAAGCCGCCAAACTGCTCCGCGCCGTCGCGGATTTCTCATCACCAACTCCACGCGCCAGCACATCATCACCATGCCGCGCGCGCTGCGGAGACGGAACGTGTATGAGGAAGTCGCGCGTCTGCCCGACATCCCCGGCGGCGGGCAAATCGTGAAGGAGAGCCGTTTCGACAAAGCTAAAGGCACTGAGTGTGGCGAACCGAGCGTGGGCAGATGCGGAAGTTCAACTGCTGGAACATCTCCACCGTGCAGCAAGACGCCCGCTTCAAGGAAAGCCGCATCCGCTCCGCCGTCTTCGGCAACAGCCGCCAGTTTTTCCTCATCCGGCAGAACGATCGCGCCGATCTCCGATGAGGCGGAGGGGAATAAGGAGGCTGGCACGAAGGGCGAGAGACATGGGCCGCGATCTCGGAATGGTGAGGCCTCACCGAAGTGACCAAGCACGCCATCCTCTCGTATCCGCTCCCCGACCAGCAAAGCGGGGAAAAATCCGCAGCCTTCACCTGCCTCCACTCCGACGCGCAGAACCGAATCTGCGGCACCGTCCACAACGTCGCCTCGGCTGAGATGCTCGAAACGAGCTGAAGCACGTGAATGCCGGACTATCTCTACGGCAATTGACTCACCCGCAGTGTCAGAAACTTCTGCGACACTCCAGCGACCGGCATCGCCACCCGCACCGTCACCTCCTCGGTCAGGCCGTCTCCCGTCGCCACGGGCGCTCCGAGTTGCGCGATCTGGCTCTCAGTCCAATCCCACGCCTGCAAGTCGCCCGAGACGCCCACGTTGTAGTCCAGCGCCGGCTGCCCGATCAATTGGCGATACTTCATCGTCAGGTAGGTGTTGCCGCCCGTCGTTTGCAGCGCCGCGGTGGGGAGCTTCGAGACATCCCGCTGATTCGGATTCAGACCCAGCGCATACTCCAGCCAGTTGGCGATGCCATCCCCCTCGGGGTCGGCATTGCCCCCGGCGATCAGCGGATTCCCGGCATTGGCTCCGAATTGCGCGGTCTGCCATTGCTTGAAAGGCGGGGTGGTGGCCGTGAGCGTGTAGCTCGTAGTGGTGGCCGCCCCGGTGAAGGCGAGGTCTTCGTTGATCGTTGAGCCAGTGAGGTTCGAGAAGTTGCCGCTGCGCGAGGCAAAGGTCATCACCTGAAAGCTATGGCCTGCGCCCGGCTGAAAACCGTTGACTCGGGTCACGCGCAGCGTGCCGTTCAGCGTCGCGGTGCCGGTGACGATGAGCCGGTCGAACTGGCTGCCAGCGGTGAGGCCGCCGATTTCGATGTTCAGCACGGCGGTGGGAAGCTGGGTATAGTTCCCGTTGATCGTCAGCGTGCCCGGCGAAGCCCCGGGACTGCACTGCCCGCTGTTCGTCACGGAACCGCTGATCGTTCCATTGCCGGAGAGACCGCCGCCACTAATGTTCAGGTTGCTGCCTGAGATCGTGCCGCCGCTGAGCATCGTCGTTCCGATAGACTGGTTAAAACTGACGAAGCTCAGCGTGCCCGCTTGCGCCACAACAGTTCCTGTGTTGTTGAAGGCGACGTTAGTAGTGCTGTAAGTAAAGGATGTAGTGAAGCTGCCGTTGTTGGTAAAGGTGCCGGCATTGTTGAATGCGTTCCCGCCAGTCGAATTTATTCCGTAGGCATTCAGGTAGTAGCTCGAATTATTCGGCGTCGCGATGAAGCTCGCGTTGTTGTTGATGGTCCCGGCATTGAATTGAATGGTGCCGCTGCTCCAGTTCGTTGTGCCATTGTTTTCGAGCACGCGGCTGAGTGTCACCGCATAGCCTCCGCCCGGATTGATGTTCAGCACACCTCCCGCAGCGATGATCGTCTTGCCCGTCCCGCTCATCGTTCCACCCGTCCAGTTCAGCGTTTCCTGCACCGTCACATTACCGGTGCCTGTTAGTGTCGCACCGTTAAGGTTCAACACCGCAAATACCGCACTCGCAGGAACGGTCACGGTGCCCGAGTTTAGCTGCACCACATGACTGGAGGTTGGCACCGTCATTGGGTTCCAGTTGGCGGAGTTGAACCAATTGCCGTCGCCCGCCGTGCCGGTCCATGTGACCACGCTGGCCGTCGTGACCGTGAGCGTGGCCGCGGCGCTGAGCGCGGAGCCAAAGGCGTTGCTCACGCGCACCCGGAATTGCGCGCCGCTGTCGGCCAGCGTCAGGACAGGCGTGGCGTAGGTGGGAGCGGTCTCACCGGGAAGGTCCGCGCCGTTGCGCTGCCATTGGTAGGCCAGCACGGGCGCGCCGCTGGCCGTGACGCTGAAGCTGGCGCTCGCCCCGGCGGGCACGGTCCGGCTCTGCGGCGCATTGAGAATGGTGATGGGACCGGAACCCAATCCGGCAGTCAGCGTGTAAGCCGTGGTCGGATTGTAAGAGCCATTGCCGACGGGGTAGCCATAGACGCGCAAATAGTAAGTGCCGGTGACGGTCGCATTGTGCGTGATGTTTTCAGCCACTCCGACGCCGCCATAGGAGCCTTTGATGTAGGCGGAATCGGGGCCGAACAATTCCATGTCGTAGTCATTGGTGGCAGGCACGGAGAGATCGAAGGTGAGCACTCCGGGCGTGGTGACTTGCACGCCGAACCAGTCCGCATCCGCCGGGCTATCCACATAAGCCGTGCGAATCTGGCCAGGGGCGATGGGTGTGGCGGTGCCGGAAGAATTGTTTGGCTCATAGGGGTCGTTGCTTGGCGCGGCGGTGTTGTTCACCGTGACGGTGCGCGTGGGTGTCGTGCCGAGGAGCGTCGCGCCGTTGTAGGCTTTCGCCACGAGCTGGTGCGCGCCGTTGTCTCCGACGGTGGTATTCCACGCCCAAGTGTAGGGGACGCTGGTGTCAGTGAGACGGCGGACGCCATCAAGCCAGAACTCGACCTTCGTGGCTCCGCTGGCGCTGGCGCGCGCGGTGTAGGTGCCGCTGACGGTGGCACCGGCCGCAGGCGCGGCAAGCGACACCGCGGCCCCCGGCGGCAGCACGGTGAGCGTTGCGGTGCGGCTATGGGCCGAAAGGTTATTGGCGTCATAGGCGGTGACGCGATACTGGGCGGCTGCGGATGCCGTGAAGATAGGCCCGACCGCGACGAGGATCGGAGAGCCATTCATCTCCCAGACGTATTGGAACGGCCCGGTGCCGGTGGCGGCGACGGTGAAGGTGGCGGTCTGGCCTTCCACGATGGTCTGATCCACGAGGTCGGTGGTGATGGTGGGTGCGGCGGGAAGGAGAGTAAGGCCGAAGGCTTCGCGCAGAGTATCGCTGTCCGCATCGAAATCGGCGGCGGATTGTTTGCAAAGCCACTCCGTTTCGAACTGTTCATAGGCTTTCGCAGGCGTGATCTGCGGAGGATGTTGCGGCAGGCGAAAACTGACGAACAGCCACCCTTGATCATCCTTGGTGATGAAGCCTTGATTCACATCCGCAGGCAGGCCTTCCGGGGGGAATTCCCCAAGGATGGCCGCGTAGTCATTGTAGGGACGAGTGGCGAAATAACGATCGTGCTGGGCGGCATATGCCTTGTCGCCAACTGCGGTGCGCCAGCGGGAAATGCCCCACTCAATCGGCCAAGTCGCTGCGCTAGCGACCGCCGAGACACCTCTGAGTCCGACCGATTTCAAGGCGGCATTGACGGTCCGCTGTCCGGCATAAGTGGCGATGACGCGCGTGGCCTCCGCATCCTGCCCGCTGCTATAGTATTGGTGAAGCTGTAGCCCCACGATGACGGCCTTGATGTGGTCCCGATACGGCAGGCCGTCATAAGCGCCGTCGAGTTTGGTGATGATGACGTTGTCCGCGAAGGTGGTCCATCCCCAGGTATTCTTCACGAACGAGACGACTTCGGCCTCGGAGATGACGCCGGTGTTGGGGTCGGCTCGGGACAGCGGCGCGAAGAGAAGCAGGAAAGCGAGACTCGCTAGATAAATGCGAGCGAGCGTTTGAGTGGGGAAAAATTGCACAGCCTCCATAGCGCGGATGAGGCTGGCGTTCCAGTGGAGGAAGACAAGGAGAATCTCCGGCGCTTCACGCCCCAATGCGCCGTGTTCGATTCGCACGATTCCACGCCTTGATGGGCCGTGCCCAAACGCTCCGCAGAATCGCGTGCGCTCCAGACTTTCGGCGGCAATCTCCGCCGCGAGCGGATGGCGCGCGGGCTGACGCAGGAGCGGCTGGCCGAACTCGCCGACCTGAACCCGCGCACCGTGCAGAAGATCGAGGCGGGCGACATCACGATCCTCGTGCCGACCCTGCTCCGCCTGCGCGCGGCGCTCGGCTGCGATTGGAAGCGGCTGCTGGGAGCGTGACACAGCCCGTCACCGGCTGTGATGGCGTGATGCAGTCCGGGAGGTTTTCGAGCTTGTGGCGAATGGCACAGGCGGGACGCGCTGTGTCACGTTCCGGCAATCGGCGCATCGTGCGGGAGAATGTGGTGCGGGCTTTCGAGCCTGCATCTTCGTCCGGGCACAGGCTGGAAAGCCTGTGTCACTTTCTTGCCGCGACGGGAGAGGGCTGCGTTGGTTGAGCGGTGAGAAAACGAATTCGCGATTGAGAGTGGAACGGAGTGCCGCGCATACTCCAGCGCAGTAGTCGCGGAGTCTGTCGTGCCCGAGCAGGATGGCTGTGGACGCTGCGAGTTCGATCTGCCCGCCCATGAGCGCGACCGCAATCGCCGGGAATCGTGACTTTTTTCCGAAAGGCTGAACGGGCGAATTCGTCGCAAGGCAGACAATCACGCCTGCGCGCGCCGCCGTGCGCGGACTTAGGCGATGATCTGAGGCAGCCGTTCCATCACCCGCTTTCCGAGGCCGCTGACAGGTTCTGCAAGGCCGCTGTCGGGGTTCACAAAGTCGCTGACGGGCTGCGCAAGGCCGCTGATAGGCTGCACAAGGTCGCTGATAGGGGGCACAAGGCCGCTGTCTGGGTGCGCAAGGCCGCTGTCGGGGTGCGCAAGGCCGCTGTCGAGGTGCGCAAGGCCGCTGAAAAGGTTCCCAAGGCGGCTGCCGCGATTTCGATGGGATTGTTCGTCCGGCTTGAGTTCGTCTTTGGCGAAGTGGTTATTTCGATCCCGCCACGAACGGAGCGGGCATGACACGGGAGAACGGAACTGTTCCCTGTTTGGAAACCACCCTCGAAGAACCGCCTATCCGGGAAAGGGCGATCGGAGAAGCGCGGGCGCGTTATATTTCATCGCCGAAGACCGCCCTTCCGATGAGGGACGAATCTCAACAGGCTAAGTTATTCGCCCAGCATCAGGCGCCGCTTGGGATCCTCAAACGAGCGATGGAGCGGGACAGCCCCTTTGTCGATGATGTCACTGAGCCGGACGCGGAAATCCCGGATGACCTTCGAGGAGCACAGTTCCTTGTCGGCAAATTGCGGCTTGGAGTTGGCGCGTGTCGCTGGCAAGTGCCAGTCTCATCGCAGGTACCGCAGGGTCGTACCAATGACAATCCTGTTATCTTTCCCATGCCGAACAGGTTTGCCTGAAAGCCTGCTCAAATGCCGGTATGGCGGCCGCTGGGTGCGCGTGCGCGGCGCCGCCAAAGTCATGAGCCACCTGAATGTTCGGCGTCGTGGCGCTGACGGTGGCCAGCCTCATGGCCCGGCTGGTTTGAATCCACCCCCCAGTTCGCGACAGAACAAGCCCCTCGGCTCCACCTGTACACGAAGCGCCCAAAACACCCGATTATCCAAGTCCGACCCGACATCATCCGCGACCTCGGCCAACCGCCCTGCCGCCCATTTTCGCGCTACCACCCCCGGCCCGCGAATTTTTCACGTCGGTTTTGCAAGAGGCTCCAGAGACTGATTATTCGTCGGGATCATGGGCGAGGAAATGCCGGCGTTCCGGCTGCGGAACGCCATCCCAGGCTTCGATTCTGGCAAGACGCTTTGCCGCATCCTTGGGCAGCAGTTTCAGGGCGGCGAGCGCCGCACCGTCGCCTTGGGCCAGGCTTTGTGTGAAGGCCAGCGAGGCCGAGAGCAGGAACAGGAGTCCACGAATATACCGGGCGCGGATGGTGACGGCGTTCCCGCGACATCGCCGGCCAGCGGTGACAGCGTTTGAAATTTCTCGACGCCACTCGCGGGCCTCGCACACGTTAACGGCATGATTATCAAGCCCAAGACCCGTGGTTTCATCTGCGTGACCGCTCATCCTGACGGCTGCGCGGCGCATGTGCGGCAGCAGATCGATTACGTGCGGGGGAAGGCGGCGGGGGCAAACATCCAACATCCAACATCCAACATCCAACATTCAACGGCGGACGATCCCGCGGGCAGCGCGCTGGCAGCCTCGCAACCCGCAACCTTCAACTCTCCACTCTTCCCCAAGCGCATGCTCGTCATCGGCGCGAGCACGGGCTATGGGCTGGCGTCGCGCATTGTGCCGGCATTCGCGGGGGGCGCGGCGACGGTCGGAGTGTTCTTCGAGAAGGCGGGGGAGGCGGACCGCACGGCTTCGGCGGGGTGGTACAATTCGGTCGCCTTCGAACGCGAGGCGCGGGCGGCGGGGCTGTATGCGAAGAGCATCAATGGCGACGCATTTTCCGACGCGGTGAAGGAGCAGACGATTGCGCTCATCAAAGCCGATCTCGGGAATGTGGATGCCGTCATTTACTCGCTCGCCTCCCCGCGTCGGACGCACCCGAAGACCGGTGTGGTTCATAAGAGCACGCTGAAACCCGTCGGCCCCTCATACACGAACAAGACGGTGGACACCGACAAGGGCACGGTGAGCGACATCACGATCGAACCCGCGAGTGACGCGGAGATCGCGGACACCATCGCCGTGATGGGCGGCGAGGATTGGGAGATGTGGCTGGACGCGCTCAATGCCGCGGGCGTGCTGGCACCGGGCGTTGTCACGGTGGCATACAGCTACATCGGGCCGCAGCTCACGTGGGAGATCTACAGGAATGGTACCATCGGTCGCGCAAAAGAGCATCTCGAGGAAACGGCGGATCGCATTTCCGCAAAGCTGGCGAAACACGGCGGCCGCGCGTGGGTGAGCGTGAACAAGGCTCTCGTGACCCAGGCCAGCAGCGCGATTCCCGTGGTGCCGCTCTACATTTCGCTGCTCTACAAGGTGATGAAGGCAAAGGGCCTTCACGAAGGCTGCATCGAACAGATCTACCGGCTCTTCGCTGATCGGCTCGCGCCGTCCGCCAATCCAAGACCGGACGAGGACGGGCGGATTCGCATCGACGACTGGGAAATGCGCGAGGACGTGCAGGCGGAGGTCGCCGCGCTCTGGCCGCAGGTGAGCACGGAAACGCTGCCGTCCTTGAGCGATATGGCCGGCTACCGCGCGGAGTTTCTCCGGCTGTTTGGATTCGGAATGGAAGGGATCGACTACGATGCCGAGGCGAATCCCGAGCAGCCCCTGCCGAGCGCGGTATGAGCGCGAACAGGCCCGCGTCGGCGACGTCTGCTACGAGAATGTGCCCCGCTATCATCGCTACATACGCGACGACGCCGACGAGCTGCCCAATGCGCTAACGATCGCCGACAAGATTGGCAATCTCTTCGCCGACATCTCTTCGCCGGCCAGGGCAACCGCACCCACAAGACCGCAAACACCCCGCCAAAGAACAGCGCCCCGCACAGCGGCAATTCCTGAGTCAGGCCAGTGCGACGCCCGCAAACACCTCCGCCCTGGCAGCTCAATTCCGAACACTCCAAGAGGCGGCCCGTCGCAAATGAGCGGCACGCCGCCTCAACCATTTCGCGGTCGCGCGCAAGAGGTAATGCGGGCGCTCCTGCCCACAGGGAAAATGCGGAAAGGAAATGCAAATATTCAGTCCAATCCTCGTCTCATGCCGAGGTGGATGCTTCACCGTACCTCTTCGATTTTGAACGGCGCAACTTTCATCACCTCCTCCACAGGCATGCCGACTGCATTGTCATTGGCGTCCTTCATACTCAGCAGTCGATCTGCGTGGACCTCGTATCAGCCCGGTCTGCCAATCTCCGGGCATTCACGGATGTCACACTCGGTCCAAATGACACCGCCCGGTACAGTCACCCGAAACATAGTGAGCGTTCTGTTCATTGGCCGAGCCCAAGTGCCTGCCTGATTTCATCCATCGCAACCCGCCTGTCGCACGGGCGCAACTCATTCGCCGTGGCCGAATTCACCAGCGTCAAAAAATTGGGGTGCCGGTTCGGTGTATTCGGCCGAAAGGCGATGTCGTATTCGATCCAATCGGTGGCGTATTGCGCGCCATTCCAGTTCGCCACTGAGATGGCCAGACGATTCTTGGGTCGCGCCTTGTCGGTGATGGTCACGGCGACGGCGAGCACCTCGCCTTCGGGCGCGGCGGGTGCGTGATACCTGGCCGTTGCGGACTGATGACTCAGCGCGGCCCCCATCGAGTCGGCCCAAGCGTCCATCTCGGCGGCGAGCGAGTTGTACCCGTCGAGACAGTTCATGCAGGCATTTTAGCAATCCCGACACCCACCTGCACCGGAGAATTGGGATCAAGCATGATGCAAAATGCGTTTGAGTTCTAACCTGCGCAGCCAAAACAAGCCGAGCCAGATTTGGCTCCGAATCGGCCACGCCCCGGAAAAAAGTTCTATTGGACTGCTCAACCCCCGACTTCTGCAAGTTGCCGTTACGTTCGCAACTTCCAACCCCACGACGCGCGTCGGTCCGAAAAAAAACAAAATCATGAATATTCGCCTAACGCTCACTGGAACGCTGCTGACGACGCTCCTCGTCGTATTCCCCGCCGCTGCTGCGGAGCCGCCGCAACTTCGCGGGATTCGTGAAGCGGTTCTCGACACCTTGCGCGAAACGCCGAAGTCGGTGTTTCCGGCAGAGGGGATTCCGTTGCGGGCGTCGGCGCCGGCGGCTGCTGCCGCGGAGACATGGCATTATCGCACCGGTGTGCCCTTGGGTTTGGGTGCGTTCAAGAAAGGGGACCGCGTGGAGTTGTTCCGCGGAGCGCACAAAATTCCCGTGCAGACCGAAGTGCTGGCGGTGTGGGGTCCGGCGGACAGCGAGTTCGGCGAATCGGTGAAGTGGCTGGGGGTGGATTTTGTCGATGCGGCTGCGGGGGCGAGTCGCCAGAGTACCGGTTGAAGCTCGCGAAAGCGGTGGATGCCGAACGCGCGCTGCGCATCGCCGAAACGGCTGAGGCGATCACGGTGGACAACGGGCGTCTCAAGTTCACGATTTCCAAACCCGGTTCTCACGCGGGGTTGAATCTCTTTCAGGCCGTCGAGATCGATGGGAAGCCGGTGATCAGCCCCGGCAGTTCGGCGGGCGCGTACTTGGTGGACGGTGAAGGGCGCGAGTTCCGCGCGGCCAACGACGCCTCGGCCAAGGTTCGCATCGAGATGCAGGGGCCGCAGGCGGCGGTGATTCGCGCCGAAGGCTGGTTCGTGAATCCCGACGCGGCCGTCGCCACGCCGCCGGGCGAACCGCAGGCCCGGCCAAAGGGAGGCTTCTGCCGGTTCGTGACCCGACTTTATGTGGCAGCCGGTCAGCCGGATGTCCGGATGCAGCATACCTTTGTGCTCACCGAGGACTCGGAGAAGACGACCTACTCCGATATTGGTTTCCGGCTGCCGTTGGCTAAGGACAAGGTGACGGCGCAGTTCGGCGGGGTGGAAGGGACGTTTGCCGAACCTGTTCATCTCCTGCAAAAGTCCTGGGACGCGTTCGACGTGATTGCCGGGAATGAAACCCGCGCGACGGGTGCCAAAGCGGGGGGCTGGGTGCGGGCCGGGAAGCTGGGCCTGGCGGTCCGCGACTTCTGGCAGAATTTTCCGTTGGAACTCGAAGTCGATCCGGCCGCCGGCGAACTAGCCGTTCACTTCTGGCCCAAACATGGCGCTCCGCGCATTGAGACGAGCAAAACGCTCAGCGACGACAACGCTTGGTGGTTCCCCTTCGTGCATTCAGGAAGCAAGCTCGATTTCCGAGTTCCCCAGGCGTTGAAAGACCCCAAGCAGTTCAAGGCCCTGCATGCCGGCGGCTATGTCCCGAAGATGTATCTGGCGAATGCGATCGGCATCGCCAAGACGCACAACCTATTGATCAATTTCGACGCGGAACGGGACTTTGCGGATCGTGCCGCCGCCTTTCAGGCGAACTCGCAGATCCTTCCCGAACCGGAATATATCGCTGCGACGAAAGTCTTCGGCCCCATTCCGGCGGCCGACGCCACGCGGTATCCGATGATCGAACACCGTTTCAACAACAGCATGAAATGGATCATTCGCAGCAAAGATGCGTACGGCAGTTTCGGAATGTGGAACTACGGCG
>Ga0105048_10004721_pt1 | contig 22108 bp, 17 predicted proteins | sample MAT05_FD_78382 | JGI IMG/M metagenome (GOLD analysis project Ga0105048, IMG submission 78382) | Freshwater microbial communities from Lake Fryxell liftoff mats and glacier meltwater in Antarctica - MAT-05 | ecosystem: Environmental > Aquatic > Freshwater > Ice > Liftoff microbial mat | place...
GTACCGGTTAAGTCGGACGCCCCGGTTCCATCCGTCCCGTATTTCCGGGGTCCTCGCGAGTATGTCAAAGTCACGCCGACGCTGCGCGGCCCTTTCTTTCCGCACAATCACGTGCCGTCGCTGTCGGAGCTGCCGAATGGCGACCTGTTGGCAATCTGGTATACGACGATCAAGGAGGTAGGCCGGGAATTGCACTACGTCGCGAGTCGGTTGCGGAGCGGGACCACCGAGTGGGAACCCGCTTCGGAATCGTTTTTCAGTCCGCCCGATCGCAATGCCCATGCCGGCATTCTCTGGTGGGATGGCAAATCAACCCTCTGGCATTTCAATGGCTTGGGTGTTTCCGCCACCTGGGGGGCGCTCGCTCTGGTGGCCCGGACCTCGGAGGACAATGGTGTTACGTGGACGAAGCCCCGCTTCCTCGATCCTGAACATACAGGCCGGCATATGCCGATCGCATCGGTCATCCAAACCGGCAGCGGAGCAATTGCTTTCACTGCAGATGTTCCCGGGATCAAAAAGCCAGCTGGTGATGGTGGAAGCGCGATTTGGGTTAGCAATGATGGGGGCCAGACGTTCCGTGACCCCGGGGCTGGCCGCGCGGGGCCGGTGTTCCAAGCCGGCAATTCCGGTGCATGGATCGCCGGAATCCACGCGCCCATCGCGGAAACGGCCGACCGGCGTGGCATCGTGTCCTTTGGGCGGCGCGACAAGGTCAAGGAGCCTCTCTTGCGCAGCGTTACTTACGATCTGGGCAAGAACTGGACCTACAGCTCCAGCACAGTCGAGGAACTGGGTTCCGGCCAGCGGCCAACTTTGTTGCGGCTGCAGGATGGCAGCCTATTCCTAGCCTCCTTTACCACCGGCATGGAGTTGATCGACGCCGCTGGCGTCAAGCGCACCGTGCGCGGGCTCTATGCGGCGCTGTCGGATGACGACGGCGTGACTTGGAGGCATCGCCGCTTGGTGACAGATGACAAGCCGCCACGCAAATATGATGGAGGTGCTTGGACCAAGGAATTCGAACTCAGCGCCGAAACGGCCGAGCCCAAGGGCTACATTACCAGCATTCAGGCGCGAAACGGCAGGGTTCATCTGATCAGCAGTGCGCTGCACTACGAATTTAACCCCGCGTGGATCCGGCAACCAATGCCGGCAACGGCTCGACCGCTGGTCCAGTGAACTCTCGTCAATCCCTTTCCCCTCATGTCGTTTAATCAACCGCCCTCCCCCAATACCAACCGCGCAACCGAGACCGTATCCCGGTCGCCCCACTCGCAGGTTTTAGTTGCCGGGGCCGGCCCGGCCGGAATTGTGGCTGCGATTGCAGCCGCACGCGAAGGTGCGCAAACAACGCTGTTCGAACAAAACGGATTCGTGGGCGGTGTCGCCGGAATGGGTCTCGGACTGCAAGGCTTCTACGATACTTCGGCCCGCCGGGTGATCGGTGGAATTCCTTGGGAGATCGTGCAGCGGATGATGGATCGCGGACTATGTGCGATCATGCGCAACGACGACGATCCAAACGATCCGTTCTATTTGTCCCGCTATATCCGTTTCAATCCGGAATTGTTCAAGCGGACCACGACTGAAATGCTCCTCGAGGCCGGGGTGAATCTTATCTGTCGCAGCATGTTGACGGGCGTTGTTCGCGAGGGTGATCGGGTGTTCGGTGTGACCATCGAAAACAAGTCGGGCAATACTGCGCACACGGCCGATTGCCTGATTGATTGCACTGGCGACGGCGATTTGGCCGCACGCGGAGGTGCTGAGCACGAGTTGGGCCGCCGTGGCGATGGCGTCATGCAACCGATGACCATGCTCTTCTTTCTCTCCATGGTCGATGTGGAGCGCGGAGTGGCGGCGAAGGTTCTCACGCGGCAGCCATGGAATGTGATAGAACCCGAGCGTCTCAAGGACAAGATCCGCAGCTACCGCTTGGATCTCTCCACCTGGAGTGACGAGCTGGCCAAGGTCATCCCGGAGGTGCCGAGAATCACTGGCACCAACTTCCATGACTATGGCAACGGCATCTTTCACACCGGCAATTTTATTCATATCAGCCAGCTTGACGGGTCCAATGGAGACCAGCTTTCACGAGGCGAGACGCTTGGGCGGACGGTGGTTTGGCGATTGGTAGAATTCCTTCGCCAGAATGTACCGGGTTTCGAGAACGTTAACCTGGTCCAAATCGCCACCCACCTCGGGGTAAGGGAGACCCGGCGTATCCGCGGTTACTACTACTTGACAGTCGATGACGCGCGGAAAGCACGTCAGTTTGATGATAACATCGCGCAGTGTGGTAACCTGATGGATATCCACGATACGCACGCTTCCGACTACGTGAAACTCGATGCTGGCACGCAAATCGATGATGGTCTTAGCTATGGCATGCCATATCGCTGTCTCGTGCCCCGTGGGATCAAAGGGGTGTTGATGGCGGGCCGATGCGTTTCGGGCAGCCGGGAGGCGCAATCGTCTTTCAGGGTGATGGGCACCTGCATGGCCATGGGGCAGGCAGCCGGCACCGCCGCAGCCCTGGCGGTCCGCACGGGGACCGATCCTCTGTCGCTTGATCCGGCACAAGTGAGAAGTTCCTTGATCTCGTCTGGGGCCATCGTCGACTCTCCGGGCGAACCTGCGGAGGTGCGCGCGCTTGCCGCCGATTTCAAATGATAACCCTGCTGGTGGTGGCCTTGTTGCCAGCAGCCGAGTTCGGCCGTTTTTGCGCAGTTGAAGATTGTTAGTCTTGGACTGAAGCCGATGCGTGCTCTCGATCTTGCCGTGATTGCCACCTACTTTGTGGTGACGATATCGATCGGCTTGTATTCATCCCGCAAGAGCCGCGGCACCGACGGATATTTTCTCGGCGGCCGAAACTTTCCAGGCTGGGCCATCGGACTCAGCTTCATCGGATCGACCATCAGTTCGGTGACCTTTATCGCCTTTCCGGCCGACAGTTTCAAGACCACTTGGGTGCGCTTGTTGCCCAACCTCGCGTATCCTCTCGTGGTCACCTTCGCTGGTCTGTTGTTTGTGCCCTTGTTCCGCTCGGGGCGTATCCGGTCGGCCTACCATTACTTGTCCCTTCGATTCGGTGCGCTGGTCTCCGTTTATGCCGCGGTGATTTATCTTATGGTCCAGATCGTGCGGTCCTCGACAATTCTGTACCTGCTTGCGATTCTCCTCAGCTCGATCACCGGCTTGTCCACGCCTGTTTGCATCCTCCTCGCGGCGGGCGCAACGGCGCTTTACACGGTGAAGGGCGGCTTTGAGGCCGTTGTCTGGACCGACGTCATCCAGATGATCATCCTCGTGATTGGCGCGGGCGCGTGCATCGCCACAATCTTGTATGCCCTGCCAGGTGGGCTCAGCCAGATCCTCGCCGAGGCGTCGGCGGCGGGAAAAATCTCGTTTCAGGACCTAAATCCGGCGACCGGCCGGCTCGAGTCGATTCCATCCGGTTTTTCCCTCACGAAGAAGACCACTCTCATGCTTGTGTTGGTGGGAGTATCCCAATTTGTCGCGGGCCAGCTCGACCAGGACACCGTACAGCGCTGGTGTTCGGCGAAATCCACCTCCGAGGCCCGAAAATCGATGGTCGTGCTCGGATTTGGGGCCCTGCCGATCTGGGCGTCGTTTATGTTCTTGGGCACCTGTCTATGGGTCTTCTATCAGCACTTTCCTTCGGAGGTTTCAGCCTCGATTCTCAACGGCAGCCGGAAAGCCGAGGACATTCTGCCGCATTTTATCGTCACAGCGCTCCCTGGTGGCGTCCGTGGTCTTGTAGCCTCGGCAGCCCTCGCCGCCGCGATGGCCTCGCTGAGTAGTAGCATCAGCGCTTCCGGGATGGTTTGGGTCAACGACCTTCACAGAACCTATTCCTCAAGGGACCGCGACGATTTTCACTACGTCCGAGTTGCCCGGTTCGCCTCATTGGGCTTTTCGGTCATCATGGCCGGCGGTGCATGGACGATATATTCTTCAAATGCCAAGACTATCATGGAACTCACGATCATACTGCTGGCACTCGTAGGCGGAGGAATCTCCGGCGCGTTCATCTTCGGCCTTTTTACGCGCCGAGGCGATGCCCGCTGCGTGTTCTGTGGCATCGGCTGCACTGTGTTGTTCACCGCATATTCCGTCGCGGGCCAAGCCGGGTGGGTGACAGGCCTCATAAACCCATACTACACATCGGTTCTCAGTAATCTCATCATGTTTTCTGTATGTTGGTTCGCTTCGCTCTTTTTCCGGAACAAGACGCGTGATCTTTCCGGCCTGACGATTTGGGACCGCCGGTTTTCCCCGAACGAGGCGTTTGCCGGCGTCCCGGCGAAATAAGTCGAACCATGAAGCCACGCGGTCTGAGTGGGACATCGGTTTGGAAGATGCGGAGCGCCGGACCTTTATCGAGTGGATTGCAGATGAGATCTTCGGTCTAAGTTCGATTTTTGCTACGTCCCTCCCCAAATCAGCCCCAACCCCATTCCCCTGATGAATCCCATTTCTCCTGGCGGCTGGTGCGTTACGCCTGGCTGGTCGTTAAGCTGCTGGTCCCGGTCTTGCTGCTCAACGACCTCGAGTGTCAGATGCTCGCCACGATGAAGGCTGCGATGGTCCTGGACATCCCCGGTATCGCCAACAAGGCCGACTGGGCGGTTCACTTGGTCTCTGGTCACCTGGTGGACGCGGCATGTGAACTTGTTCCAGGAGCTTGTTGCGGCCCGCGCGCCTATGGGCGTAAGCGAGGACTGCCGCTGTTTATCGTGCTGCCGATCAAACCGGAAAAAACCTGGCCTCAGGCCGTTGAGATGGGAGAAAACTTATGAGAATATATCTGTCCTTCCTTTGCCTTAAGGCCATGCCGGCCGTGGCCGCGCTGGCGAGCTTGGCGGAGCGTGCCCGCGGGTTCAATTACGACCAGGCACCTTTCCCTCAATGCCATGCTTCGACGATCGCCGAGACCTCTGCCGGCACGTTGATCACATCCTTCTTCGGCGGCACGAAGGAAAAGAATCCCGACGTCGGCATCTGGGTTTCGCGCCGAGAGGACGGCCACTGGGGCGCGCCGGTCGAGGTGGCGAATGGCATACAGTACACCAAGGTTGACGGCACCGTGGTGCGCCACCCGGCGTGGAACCCCGTGCTGTTCCAACCGCGCCACGGCTCGCTCATGCTCTTCTACAAGATCGGGCCGACGCCACAGACGTGGTGGGGCATGCTGATGACCTCCACGGACGACGGCCGCACCTGGAGCGAGCCGTGTCGGTTGCCCGCGGGCGTGCTCGGTCCGATCAAGAATAAGCGGGTGCAACTGGCCGACGGCACGATCCTTTGCCCGTCGAGCAGTGAGGATACCGCGGCGGGCTGGACCGTCCACTTGGAGCTAACGCGCGACTTGGGGCGCACATGGGAAGTCAGCGGCCCGATTAAGACGAAGGGCGAGTTCAACGCCATCCAGCCGAGCGTTCTCACCCATACCGACGGCCGACTCCAGCTGCTCAGTCGCAGCATGGAGGGTGTTGTCACGACGAACTGGTCGTCCGACCAAGGCCGCACGTGGAGTAAAATGGCGGCCACGAGCCCGCCCAATCCCAACTCCGGCACCGACGCCGTCACCCTTCATGATGGGCGGCAATTGCTCGTCTACAATCCCACCAAGCCTGCCTCGGGCGAGTGGGGCGGACCCCGTTCGCCGCTGAACGTGGCGGTTTCCCGCGACGGAGTGGACTGGACGAACATCGCGGTGCTGGAATCGGACGACGCCCCGAACGGCTATTCCTATCCGGCGGTGATCCAGACCCGGGATGGCTTGGTCCACATCACCTACACCTACACTTGGCGGCGCGAGAAAATCCGGCACGTCGTGCTCGATCCGCACTCCCTGGAACCATGACGCTGCCCCGGGTGTTGGCGATGAATGCGATTTTCGGCGGCCTTTCCGGCGCAGCAATGGAGGCCAAGCGTGAGGAGCGCCAGCTTACCACCTGGCTGCATGGGCATGTCCTGACCAACGTCAACGTTTGGTCGCCGCACTTGAAATGGATCGTCTACGATGTCCGCACCGCCGGCAGGTTCAACGGGACCTACATCGACCAGGTCAACGCTCGCACCGGCGAGGTGCAGCGGCTCGATGAATCGCGGGACGAAGCCAATTGCGGCGTGGTCACCTATAGCCCGGCTGGTCCATGGGTCATGTTCATTCCCGGGCCCGCGCATCCGACCGCGGATTGGAGCTATGGCTTCACGCATCGACGCGGATTGTTGGTGGAAACAAACAGCGCCGGTCTGGGCCGTCCGCTCGACGGTGGATCCACGGCGCGCGGCCGACGCGAAACACGGATCTACCGCCCAGCCTTCGACCGAACGAAAACTCAAAACCCAACCCTGAATCATTGAAGCCATGCCTAGTACCGTCACTGCTCCCATCCGCGTCGTACTCGAGACCAAGGTAGCCGAGCACAATCCCATGCTCTACAATGCCGACGACACCACCGACTACGTCGAGGGTTTCGCCGCGATCACCGACTGCGATCTGGAAACCTATGAGCAGCGCGGTTTCCTCGTCATTCGCGGCGGGCTCAATCCCGCCGAAATCGAAGGGGCCAAGGCAGAACTCGAGCGCATGACCCTCGCCGAAGATCCGGGCTGCAGTGAAATCTACTACGAAGGCAGCATCCGCGATCATCTGCCAGCGCCGGTGAGCGACGAGCGGAAGAAAACTGCGGATGGAGGGTCAGCGAGTCTCGCGCTCGGGGCGATCGGCCAGACTCTGCCTGACGTTCCGCCCCGCAAGCGCGCAAGGTTTGTGCGTAAATTCCAAGGCTTCATGCAGCAGCACCCACCGCTGGCCGCGACCGCCCTCAAGCCCGAACTCATTGCCCTCGTCGAGCGCCTGGCCCAGGCACCGGTCAGACTTTTTCAGGATATGGCGATGATCAAACCCGCAGGTGGACGGGAAAAACCCTGGCATCAGGATCACGCCTATTTCAATTTCCCCCTGGAGACGCGTATTGTCGGCGTGTGGATCGCGCTGGGGCGCGTAACTCCGGAAAACGGCTGCATGTTTGTGCTGGCCGGCGGGCATCGCGAAGGGCCGCGCATTCATTTCAAACGCCGCGACTGGCAAATTTGCGACCAGGATATTCTCCCCCACAAGCAGATGGCACTGCCGATGGATGCCGGCGATATAATGATTTTCCACGCCAAGCTGCCACATGGTACTCCGACCAACCGCACGCAGGAGAATCGCTGGGCCCTGCAATACCACTACGTTCCTCAGGACGCGCGCCAGGTGGGCGACGAGGTGCGGCTGGCTGCTTTCGGCAGCGAGGGCAAAAACGTCACTTGCTGACACTGCTGGGCTCGCATCGCCCCTATTGAGAGCCTCTGGTCGCTGGTCGGTCAGCCCGCTCCGTCGCGGGAATAGTCGCTCGAACGGAAAATCTACGCCGTACGAGTCTCCCGAGCGTCAGCGTGGAACTAATGGGGTCAAACCGGAATGCCGCTCAGATGGAGCCTGTCCCGACTTCTCAACTCGTTGGTGGTGAGTGGGTCATAATAAAAAATATCGGCCGAAACCAAGAGAGTTTCCGGGCTTCGGCCGAAAAACGGTCTCCATAATCTGGTTACGATGACAAAAAAGGGAGCCGCGGAAACGCTGCGTGCGCACGGTATCGTCGCCGCCTGCTCAGAAATCATCGACGCCGGCGGCCGCCGCTTTCTCGAAGTCGAACGATTCGACCGGATCGACGCCATCGGCCGTCGGGGAATGGTTTCGCTTGGCACCCTCGAGGATGCATTCCTCGCGCAGCCTTCCGCCGACTGGTCGGCCGCTGCGACGATGCTCGAACAGGAAGGCTGGATTTCCGCTGCGGCAGCTCGCGCCCTTCGCTGGATCTGGTGCTTCGGCGATCTCATCGCGAACACCGACATGCACCGCGCCAACGCGAGCTTCTGGTTCGGCGACGAGCGGACTTACACCCTCACGCCGTTCTACGATATGCTGCCAATGCTTTAGGCACCCGGCTCTTAGGGCGATTTATCGGAGTGGACGTTTCCCCCTCGCCCTCCAGTATCGGCGGTCACGGATGCATGTGGCTGAACCATCGGTCGAGAAGAGCTTTTGACCGGAGATATAATTGTTGCTCGTCGGCCAGTTTGGAAAGCCGTGGATCCTTGTCGATCGCCGCCAGCACCGAATGGTCGAGCGCGGCGATGAAGCGGACGCGATCCGCTTCCCCGAGGTTGACCAAGGAAGACAATTCGGCACCAATGGCCTTGAGGGCGCTGTCGTACTTGCGCAGGATGGCCTCCTCCGAGACGATGACCTCGGGCACGGTATCGCGAATGGAGCCCGCATGCTGGATCAGCCGGCGCAACGAGCCGAGCTGTCCGACAAATCCCGCGATCACGAATCTGGGGTCGCCCTGCTCGTAGGCGCTGGCGGCGACCAGCGGCCCGAAAAACACCCTGGCCGCCGCTGTCCGAGGCAATGAAACCGCGATCGTTCGAACGGGAGGTTCCTGGATCGAACGGATGATGAATTGCGGGACCGCTAGCTGCTTGCCGACCTGGATCGCCGGATCGTTCACGGCGATCTGCACCGTCCGCACCGCGCGCGTAGAACGGGCGGCGTACCGGGCCCTCTGCAACGACGTCGACGCGAACCTGTGCCGTCCTTGAGCTAAGGTGCCGTGCGCCGGTTCATCCTCCGCGACAGTCACTCAATGTCGACTTAGGCATTTAGTTGATCGGCCCACCGCTCAGGCGCGGTTACCGCCGTAGCTGCCAAGGAACAATTGCTGCGCGGCAATACGGTCGTGACTTAGCTGGCGGAAGTCGTTGGCGACTTTGTTGTCTATAATCCAGTCTGCAAGTTCGCGCCCGATCGCCGGTCCGATCTTGAACCCGTGTCCGCTGCCGCCGCAGGCATCGACATAGCCATGGATCCCGGTGCGCGGTCCGATAAACGGATTCCAGTCGGGTGTGACGTCGTACAATGCGCCGAAGGTGTCGGTCAGGCGCATGCCAGCAAAGCTGGGGAACCGCCGCAGGGTCCGGATTTCGACCTCCCTGATAAAATCCTGATCCCCGGTGGTCTTGTAATTATAGGGATCGACATCGGTGTAGTCCTTCGGGAAGCCCCGGCCGATCACAAAGCGCCGCTGGCCGAGTGGGCGGATGTAAATCGCATCCACACCGTTGGAGACGGAGGTCGTCGGCAGGGGATGGGTGCCCGGCACTTCCCAAATGGTGTCCTGCTCGCGCACGGTGCGCATGGGCATTTCGATGCCCGCGCTGGCGGCGAGGGGGCCGGCCCAGGGGCCGGCGGCGTTGACGACGGTGCCAGCGGAAAGGTCGCCTTGGTCGGTCACGACCCCGGTGACGCGTTTGCCCGACGAGAGGAGACTGCGGGCGGAGGTCTGCTTGCGCAGTTCGCCACCGGTACGGACGAAGGCTTTGACGTAGGCTTGGGTCGATTGCACCGGGTCGGCATAGCCACCGAGTTTCTCATAGATGATGCCGGCAATGTCCTGTCGGTTGATTCCCGGGAGGAAACCCGCGATCTTGTCCTCTGCGAGGAAGACCGTGTCGATCCCGAGACCCTGTTGCATTTTCTGATTCTTGCAGGCGGTCTCGATCATCGTGTCGTTGATGAGAAAACAGTAGCCCGCGGCCCGGTAACCGCCGTCATGGCCGAGCTCGGCCTTCATGGCCGCGAACAGCTTGATGCTGTCGTTAGCGAGCCGGACCAGCAGTGGTGTGGAGTAGTGTTGGCGGATGATCGCCGCGCTGCGTCCGGTGCCGCCGCTTGCGACGTCCGCGCGGTCGAGTAACAGCACGCGCTGGCCGCGCTTTTTCAAATGATAGGCCGTGCTGGCGCCGGTGATGCCGGCTCCAACGACGATGGAGTCCCAGGATTCGCTCATGATTTTATGGGTATTGAAGGGCTGTTTTTTGGATTTGGAGAATTCAGGAAAACCTCCGGCTACAAAGCCTCGGCCAAGCGGGTGAGCAGCGCACGGTGCAGGGCAATACCCCGCTCGAGGTTGCGCAGCGGAAAAGATTCATTCGGGCTGTGGGCCGCGCAATCGGGCAGGCCCAGGCCGATCAGGAGCGTGTCGCGGCCGAGGATGCGCTTAAACAGCGAGACGGTTGGGATGCTCAGCCCTTCGCGTACCAAGGCCGGCTCGCGGCCGAAAACGTCCCGCAACGCGCATTGTGCGGCGCGGAACGCGGGGCTGTCGGAAACGGTGAGGTAGGGATCCCCTCCGTGATCGTACGTGACCTCGACCTTCACACTGCGCGGTGCCCGGGCGGTGAAAAAGGCCGCGACCCGATCCGCGATTACCCGGGGCTGTTGATTGGGTACGAGACGGAAACTCAGCTTCGCCACGGCCTCGCGGGGCACGATCGTCTTGCTGCCCGGTCCCTGGTAACCGGCGGTGATCCCGTTGATCTCCGCGGTCGGCCGGCTCCAGACCCGTTCGCGGGAACCGTAGCCTCTTTCGCCCGCGACCGCTGGCGACCCGGTTAAGGCCAGCAGTTCGGCATCGTAATCCGGAAGATCGCGCCACGACTTCAGTTCGTCCGGAGAGACATCGGCGACCGCATCGTAGAAGCCTGGGACTGCCACGTGTCCGTCGGCGTCGTGCAATTGGGCGAGCAGTCGCGCAAGTTCGGTGGCGGGGTTGGCGACGGAACCGCCGAAGACTCCGGAATGCAGGTCGACCGCGGGACCGGAAACCTTGAGCTCGAGGCAGGAGATTCCGCGCAGACCGCCGGTGATCGCGGGAAAATCCGGCGCGATCATGCTGGTGTCGGAGACGACGATCGCGTCGCACGCCAGCTCTTCGCGGTGGGCGGAGAGAAATTCGGCCAGATGCGGACTGCCGATCTCCTCCTCGCCTTCGAGCAGAAAAATCAGGTTCACGGGAGGACCGCCGGCACCCCAGGCCGCTTCCACACCGAGGATGTGCGCCATCGTCTGGCCCTTGTTGTCGGTCGCGCCCCGCGCGAAAATCATTCCGTTCTCGATGAAGGGCTCAAACGGGGGATGCCGCCACAACGCCACCGGATCCACGGGTTGCACGTCGTAGTGCCCGTAGATCAGCACGGTTTTGGCGGCTCCCTTCGCGGCGCGTTTGGCGAGCACGACGGGCGGGCCGGCTGTCGGCTCTACGCGGGCATGGAAACCTAGGCGCGAAAATTTTCCCTGCAGCCAGTCGGCGCAGGTCTGCATGGACGACGCGCGGGCCGGATCCGCGGAGATGCTGGGAATCCGCAGGTACGCTACGAAATCCTGCAACTGAGATTCAGTCAGCATGGTACAGATGACGACGATGGGGATGCGACGCCCTCGTCTCGTCTTTTCGACACAGGGGGCGTCGCCGCTCCAGTGCAGTGGGGCCGAGGCTCATGTTGACTGCGACCATCAGCTGGCCGCCCCAAAGCGGTTGACCCGGAACGGCGACAGGTCGAAGCGCGATTTTCCGGTCGTCAGCAGGTCGACCAGTACTTCGCCGAGCGCGCTGCAGTATTTGTAGCCGTGCCCGCTCAAGCCAATGGCGAGCCAGAGGTTTTGGTGTCCGGGCAGGCGGTCGATCACGAAGTCGCGGTCGGGGGTGTTTTCGAAAAAGGTCGCGCCCATGCTCATCACCGGGCCATCGGCCTTCGGGAAATAGCGGCGCAGGAACACCCGCATGACCTCCTCCTCCTGGGGCTGGACGTCGACCAAGGGCTTGGTGGGATCGATGATGTCGCCGAAGAAGAATTTCGAGAGCTTGAAGCCCGGGATGCCGTGAATCGGCAGGCCGTAAAAATGGCCGAGCGTGGCGGAATCGATGATCCAGGACGGCATTCGCGCGGGGCGGAAGAGCTCGGGCATTTCCTTCGGCTGAAACCAGCCGACGACCTGGCGCTCCGGTTTGACCGGGATGCCAAAGGGCTCGAGCATGCGGCCGGCCCAGGCCCCTGCCGCGACGACGAGGGATTCGGCCTCATAGGTGCCGCGGTTAGACGCAACGCGGTATTTCTCGCCGCGCTTCTCCCACGACAGCACGGTCTCGTGGCCGTGGAGCTCGGCGCCGTCGGCGAGGGCACGGTTGAGATGCGCCTCGATCGCGAGTTCGGACAGCACGAAGCCGGAGCCGGGCTGGTAAACCGCCAGCATCTCGGGATCGGGGGTGATGCCGGGAAAACGCCGGTGCGTTTCCCTGGCGTCGAGGATCTCGTGCGCGAGGTTGTGCTTCTCGCACGCTGCCTTCGAACCCCGGAAAATGGGGGACTCGGGCGGAGCGACGTCGAAGCTGCCGTTGTTGTGAAAAATGGGCGTGCCGATCTCGCGCCCGAGATCGTGCCAGAGCTCGAGGGCGCGCAGGACCAGCGGGACGTAGGTCGGCCCTTCGTGCAGACCCACGCGCAGGATGCGGGTCACGCCGTGCGAGCTGCCGCGCCGGTTCGGCAGACCGTGCTGCTCGAGGCCCAGTACGCTGAGCTTCCGCCGGGCGGCATGCGCGACGACGGCGCTGCCGACGCCGCCGACACCGATCACAATGAGGGCGTACGTTTTCATGAAAGAGGGGGAGTGTGGCCGCTCGCATTGGTGGGACGCACTCGCGCCCTGAGCTGGCGCAGGCCGCGCAGGAGACCATCCTTCCACTGCGGACGGTCCTCGAGCACTTCGATCTGGTAGGGCCCGTGCAGCAGCTCTCCGATCGCACATTGCACCTCGAGCCGGGCCAGGGCCGCGCCGAGGCAGAAGTGCGCGCCGTGGCCGAACGCGACCTGGCGTACGGGGTTGCGCTCCACGTCGAGCCGGTCGGGTTCCGGATTGGCCGCGGGATCGCGATTGGCCGCGCCGAGGAACTGCAGGACGATCTGGCCCCGACGCAGGGACTGGCCGCGCAGCTCGCAGTCGTCTACGACCACGCGACGATTGCGCTGGAACGGGGCGTCAAAGCGTAGGAATTCCTCCACGGCGTTGCGAAGCAGCGCGGGGTTGGCGCGCAATTTCTCCTTCTGGTCGGGATGCTGGTGCAGCCGGAGGATGCTCGAACCGAGAAGATTCGTCGTGGTTTCGTGACCCCCGATGAGAATGGTGGTGAGCGTCGAGATCATTTCCTCGTTGCTCAGCTTGTCGCCGGCGTCGCGCGCTTGGACAAGTGCGGTGATCAAGTCCGCGCGGGGTTCACGGCGGCGCTCCTCGGTCAGCTGGCGGAAGCGCTCGCGGAGCCGGACGAGCCCGGTGTTGGATTCGAGCAGGACCTCCTCGGATGCCCGCGGGGTGGCCATGAATTCGACGGTCTTCCCGGACCAGAGCTTGAAGTTGTCCCGCTCCCCCTCCGGGATGCCCATCAGGTCCGTGATCACGGTAATGGGGAGCGGATACGCGAGGTCGCGGATGACGTCCATCTCCGGCTTTTCGGCGGTGCGCGCGAGAATACTCCGGACCAGGGTGCGAATCTGGTCCTGCATTTTCTGGATCGCGGACGGGGTGAAGCCCTGCTGGACGAGGCGGCGCAGCCGGGAATGGTCAGCACCGTCCACGTTGATGAGGCCGGTGTTGTAATGATTGATCAGCGGGCGGATCCGATCCTGGAAGGAAGTCGAAAGCTCGGACTCAAACACGCTGGTCAGGCGCCGGACGCTCGAAAAACGGGCCGGGGCGCTGAGCGTTTCGACCACATCGTCGTGGCGCGTGAGCAGCCAGCAGCGCCACGCCTCGCTCCAGCACACGGGGGCGTCGCGGCGCAGGCGGGCGTAGAAGGGATACGGGTTCTCGACAAATTCCGGACTAAGTAAATCCGCATCCGGCGAAAGAAGGGCGGTCATGGAGAGGTGCGTCCGCGGGAATCCCAACGGCCGGGGAGCATGCGTTCTCAGCGTTTATTTTTCTTCAACGTGGCGCGCAGCTGGGCCACCTCGTTCGCCGGCGGCTTCTGCCAGGTGCCGAAGCGGCTGAGGGTCGGCAGGCCAAGCTTTTTCGCCTCAACCATGAACTCGGTGGTTTTGAAGCCGATGAGCACGGGATCGATGATCGGCACGCCCATGACCTCGCGCTTATGCGCGATCGTCAGCGGGCTGCTTTGCAGGGTACAGCCCATAAGGATGGCCTCGGCGCCATCGTCCTCGATGCAGCGGCGGGCGACTTCCATCGTGCGCTTGAGCATCAGGGCCGGGCGGGTTTTGTCGGGATACGATTCGCGGGCGGAAAGATTGATGTGGCGCACCGAGGCCAGCTTCGAATCCGTGCCGTAGAGTTGGGCGAGTTCGCGGTAGCAATGGACGGTCTTGTCCTCGGTCGCGATCACGGAGTAGCGCTGCGAGATCGCGTTGACGTAGTGGGCGCCGGCCTCGAAGGCCGCGGTCACCGGGATGTCGGCGACTTCGCGCGCCTCCGCCAGTCCCGGGTCGTAACAGCAGCAGATGAACACGGCGTCGAAGCCTTCGTCCTGGGCTCGTAGCACACGCTCGACCACCGCGCTCGCACAATGGTGACGATAGTAGATGTAGGTGACGTAGTTGAGCGGATAGACGTCCTCGGTGTTTTCAAAGACGATCTCGGTGTCGGGGCGGGCGACGCTCCGGCAATGTTCAGCCTCGCGGGTGGTACCGGCGAATGGGTTTAAGACGAGGATTTTCATGAAGGGGAAAACGAGACACAGCGGCCGGGCCATTTTTCATCATTGGAACACTCAAGCGTCTGGAATGATAGCAGGTCGGGGTCCACGGATAACATGGGGATTCGTGCTCTTTCATGGTTGATCGTAGCATGGGCCGGCCCTGGGTAATGTTCTTTGGGCGGGCGTCCGCCCGGATCGGGCCGAAAGATCGGGTCAGGCGGACTGGCCGGAGGTGGGCCACGACCTGATTGTAACCCTCACGTACTTTGACGTCCTGAACGATCCGGTTTTGGCGCATCCCATTCTTCGTGTCGGCGAGTCGCAGCCTCAGAACTCTGCTGGGCGATCGGAGGTTTGCGGAGCTAAAAACAGGAGCGGGGTGGGAGGTGCCGCACGCGAGTGTCCGTGCGTGCTACGAACGGCCATGAAAGAGCACCAATCTCCATGTTTAACGATCGATCCCGTATGCTATAATCCAGATTCGAGGCCTGCCGGTCCGCGCTACGGCTGATTGTACGTCCCCCGACAGCATCTCCCAGCCCCACCTATCATTGAATCTACTCATTCGTTTCCTTCAGCCAGCTTTCCGTCGCTGTGCGTTGCCGGTTCGCTGCTATCAGCGCGACGTTGGACGCGCAAATTGCCAAATCTTCGTCCGACGATCCCCATGAAACTTTTCCGGAATCTCATCCCAGCAGTGGCCCTGCTAGCCATGACAGGCCAGCTTTTCGCGGCCGGTTATTCCATTGGCAGCCGAAAACAGTTGTTCATCGATGGCCGATTCATCGAGCAATCCGAAGGCGTAAACCTGCGCATGAATCCGCCGGTGAAGCACGGTGCCGTCCTACTCGGCACCAACTCCTGGGAAAACGGCATTGTCACGGGCGCGGGGACGGTGATCGAGGACGGCGGTCGTTTCCGGGTCTGGTATACTGCCTGTCCGGCCTCGGGACATCCGCTGGCGCCGTTCCGGCTTTGCTATGCGGAGTCGACCGACGGCATCCAGTGGGTAAAACCCAACCTGGGGCTCTATGAATGGGAAGGTTCGAAGGCGAACAACATCATTATGGACAGCAATATTGAGAACGGCGGCGGCGTCTTCCTCGATCCAAAGGCGCCTGCGTCCCAGCGTTACAAGCTCCTCGCGCGATTGTCCGAACAATCCCTCGCCAAGCCCGGGCACGATCCCCAGGTGGGCAATGCGCCCAACGGTACCGGCATGTATGTTTATACCTCGCCGGACGGACTGCATTGGGAACTGCAGCCGACGCGTGTATTTCCGTTCAATCCGGATACCGTCAACATGGCGTTGTACGACGACCGCACGGACAAATACCTGGCCTTTGTGCGGACGTGGATCGGCGACCAGCGCCGGGTCGGGGTGGTCGAGATTTCCGACATCATGAAGCCATGGCCTTATGACAAAAAAGCCCCGCCCCGGGAATTGGGCGCGCACAAGTTCGCCCGCAACATCACGGTCCCTTCGCGGGAGATTCCCGATGCCTATGGCGTTGATGAAAGAGATCCGCCCGACACCGATCACTACACCTCGGCGGTCGTGAAATATCCCTGGGCCCAGGACGTGTACTTGATGTTTCCGAGTCCCTACCGTCATTTTCCCGAGCCGCCGGTCAGCAAGTACCGCAACGACGGCCTGCTCGACATCCAACTCGCGGTCAGCCGCGACGGTCGGAAATTCCACGCCGCTTCGCGCTTCCCCTACATCGAACTGGGGATGCCCAACGAGCGCGATCGCGGCTCGCTCTACATGTATATCGGCATGCTGCGTCGCGGGAATGAGATCTACCAGTATTACGGCGGCAACGACTGGAGCCACGGCGCCTACGAAGGCCTGCCCGAGATGCGCAACCGCGGTGGCATGATGATGACGCGCCAGCGTCTGGACGGCTTTGTTTCCGTCGAGGCAGGGGAGGGCGGCGGTTCGTTCGTCACGCCCGAGGTGATTTTCACGGGCGGAAAGCTCGCGCTCAATTTCAACGCGTCCGCCCTCGGCCAGGTGCTGATCGAAATGAGGAATGCAGCCGGTCAGCCCATCGAGGGTTTTTCTTTCAATGACTGCGATCCACTCGGCGGCAATGATGTGGCCAAGGTCGTGACTTGGAGGCAGGGCAAGGCCGATGTCAGCGCCTTGAGTGGGAAGCCAGTCCGAGTCGCCTTCAAGCTGCGGACGGCGAAATTGTACGCGTTCCAGTTCAACCCCTGACCTTTCCCGCGCCCATGAAGCTCCTCCAGACCACCTTGAAAACCGGCGTCCATCGAATCGCCCTGGTGGCACTAGCCGTGCAAGGCTTTTCGCCCATGGCGGAGGCGCGTGCGCCGATCGACATTGGCAATCGCCTCGAGCTTTTCGTTGACCGCTATTTGATCGAAGGGGAGTCGAACACGCGGCTTAAGCCCGGGGCACCGCGGCGCGAAGAGCAGGCGTTGGCTTTTGACGCTCCGTGGGAAGGCCGGTTTGCCGGCGCCTCGACCGTATTGAAGGATGGTGACATCTATCGCATGTATTACCGGGGATCGGGTTATGGTCCGGACAAGTCGGAAGACCGGATGGCGGAACTGACCTGCTATGCCGAAAGCCACGATGGCATCCATTGGATCAAACCGAAGCTGGGGTTGCACGAATTCAAGGGCGGCAGAGACAACAACATTATCCTCCCTCCCGGGGACAAAAGAAGGATCTCACACAATTTCATGGCGTTTGTGGATGCCCGTCCGGGTGTCCCGGCCGCGGAGCGTTACAAGGGGGTGGGCGGAACGAGGGAATACGGTCTGTTCCGGCTGGTTTCGGCCGACGGCATCCGCTGGAGAATGTTTTCAGAGGAGCCCATCTTCCTCGGTTATGCCTTGGATACGCTGAATGTCGTGCAATGGTCGCCCGCTGAGGGCAAGTACGTCGCCTTCATCCGCACCTGGACGGAGGGGGGAACGCCCGACAAACCGAAATTTGCCGGCTACCGGACGATCAGCCGGGCGGTCTCCAAGGACTTCATTCACTGGAGTGAACCGGAGGAAATGAATTATGGGGACAGTCCGGCCGAACATATTTATACCAATGGCACGCAGCCCTATTTCCGGGCGCCTCACATTTTGATCTCCCTTCCTTTCCGGTATGTCGACGTCCGCGCGGCCCTCCGGCAGAAGGAAATGGATGACTGGAATTTCGATCTGCCTTGGATGCGCAAGGGGGTCTCGGATGTCGTCCTCATGACGTCCCGGGGCGGCACAGCGTACGATCGAACCTTCATGGAATCGTTCATCCGTCCGGGACTTGCGCGGGAGTCGTGGACCTCGCGAGGCAACGGTCCCGCGCTGGGCGTGGTGCAAACCGGGGCAAACGAGATGTCGCTCTATCTGCAGGCGCATTACATGCTGCCGAGCTACCACATGCTGCGCTACTCGCTGCGGCTGGACGGCTTCGCGTCGGTAAACGCGCCTTTTGCAGGTGGCACGATGCAGACCAAACCGCTGGTTTTCTCCGGGAAAAGCCTGGTGATCAATTATTCCACGTCGTCGATCGGACACGTGAAGGTGGAGATTGTGGACGAGATCGGAAAGCCGTTCCCGGGATTTTCGCTGGCGGACTGCGAGGAGATCGTCGGCGACGAGATCAGCCGGGCGGTCTCGTGGAAAACGCAGGCGGATCTTTCTGCGCTCGCCGGTCGGACGGTCCGCCTGCGTTTCAGCATGAAAGACGCGGATCTCTATTCGATCCAGTTCCAGCCGTAGCCATCAACGACAAATCCCTATGATTACTCCCCCCGTCTTGGCGTTTATCCCGAAACGATCAGGCACGGCGAAACCGGGAGGAATGACCGGCCGGCCGGACCTGTGGCGCCGGCGCGGATGGCGGGCCCGTCTTGCTTTGATTCCGGCCATCCTGCTCGCCATCGCGGGAATGTGCGCGGCCCAGCCGGTCGAGATAGGCATTCGCCTCGAGCTGTTCGTCGATCGCTACCTGATCGAGCAACTGGATGGCGTACGTTTGCAGATGGGCCAGCCCCAGCCGCGCGAGGTGGCGCTGCGCTTTGAGGAGCCGTGGGAAATGCCCTTCGCCGGCTGTCTCAGCGTGATCAAGGATGGCGAGATCTACCGGATGTATTACCGCGGTGCCGGGGCCAACGCCAAGGGGGACTACGACCCGGCGCTGGAGGTCACGTGTTACGCCGAGAGTCGCGAGGGCATCCATTGGACCAAACCGAAGCTGGGCTTGCACGAATTCAGGGGGAGCAAGGACAACAACATCATCCTTGGGGCGGACATCCAGCGCCGGATCTCCGCGACGTTTGCCCCCTTCCTCGATACCCGCCCCGGGATTCCCGGGGATGAACGCTACAAGGGGGTGGGAGGGCAGGGCGGAGACCGGAGTATTGCGATGGGCTCCGACGGCCGCGGGCTCCACCGGTTGGCGTCGGCGGACGGAATTCACTGGCGGATTTTGCCCGGGCCTTCGCTGTTCCAAGGTTATGCGCTCGACACGCTGAACATCGCGTTTTGGTCGCCCGCGGAAAATACCTACGTGGCCTACATCCGTACCTGGTCCGAAGGCGGAACGCCCGACAAACCGAAATTCGCCGGATACCGCACGATCAGCCGCTCGGTTTCCAAGGATTTTGTCACCTGGTCTGAGCCCAAGCGAATGACTTTCGTGGAGGTGTCCAAGGAGGATCAGCTCTACACCATCGGGGCGCATCCTTATTTCCGGGCGCCGCATCTCATCATCGGCCTCCCGTTCCGGTTTACTCCCGGCAAGAACGTGCTTACCGTGGAAGAGGCCCAGGCGTTCGGACTCTACAGCCTTCCCAAGGAGAAGGCGGGTGGGTTGCACGGCACGCCACTCGGCAAACTGGGCGCGGGGCATGCCTTAGGCGGACTCTCCGATGCGGTGCTCATGTCATCCCGCGGGGGTTATGAATTCGATCGCACTTTCATGGAGTCCTTCATCCGCCCGGGCCTCGACCGCCATTCCTGGACGGCGCGCAGCAACGTTCCCGCCTTCGGGGTGGTGGCGACGGGCGACACCGAAATTTCGATCTATCTCCAGACCGGATACACCTCCAACAATTATCACATCCGGCGGCACACGCTGCGCACGGACGGATTCGCCTCGGTGAATGCGCCCTTCGCGGGCGGCGCGATGCTGACCAAACCGGTGATATTTTCCGGCAAGCGGCTCGTGGTCAATTACGCCACGTCCTCCGTCGGCTCGGTGAAGGTCGAGCTCGCGGACGAGACCGGCAAGGCGCTCCCGGGTTTTTCAGCGGAGGAATGCGACGAGCTGGTCGGCGATGAAATCAGCCGGACCGTTTCCTGGAAAAGCGCGACGGATCTTGCCGCCGTCGCCGGCCGCACGGTCCGCCTGCGTTTCGTGATGAAAGACGCGGACCTCTATTCGCTGCAGTTTCAACCGTAGGGTTCTGAGGGATGAATCAGCCGCATAATGCCTCCGTTGTAGGAGCCTGCTTGCAGGCCGATGCTCTCGAGAGGCGACGCCCCCCGTCGCCGGCTCGAAGCACGCGACGAGGGCGTCGCCTCTCCCTCTCTCATCGTGTCTGGCAGGAGGATCCTCCATCCTACGTTCGTCATCTCAATTTCAAGAATATGAAAATTTTCCATTTCGTCGGAACAGCGCTGGCCCTGCTGCCCGTATTCCCGTTCGTCAGCACTGCGGCGACACCGGTCGAGGTCGGCAACCGTTTGGAACTGTTTGTCGATCACTACTTGGTGGACGAGATGAAGGGTGTGGAGCTGCGCCTGGGTCGGCCGCAGCAGCAGGAGATCGTCCTGCGTTTCGATCTCCCTTGGGAAATTCCCTTCTCAGGGGCGCACAGCGTAATCAAGGACGGAGAAATATACCGGATGTATTACCGTGGCGCCTCGATCGATGCGCGCGGTGAATATGACGAGACGACGGAGGTCACCTGCTACGCGGAAAGCCGCGATGGGATTCACTGGGTCAAACCCATCCTCGGATTACACGAGTATCGCGGGAACAAGGCGAACAACATTATCCTGCCGCCCAACAACCGGCTGAGAGTGTCGCATAATTTCGCGGTGTTCCTCGATACACGGCCCGGCGTGCCCGCCGACGAACGGTACAAGGGCTTGGGTGGAACCTCGAATCGCTGGGAGCAGGACAATAAGCGGCCCCACGGACTCTATCGCTACGTTTCCGGCGATGGCATTCACTGGCGTTTGATGTCCCCGCAGGCAATTTTCGAGTCCTACGCGCTCGATACGCTGAACACCGCGATGTGGTCACCCGCCGAGAATTGTTACGTCGCGTACATCCGCCCGGGCAAAACCAAGTACCGCACGATCAGCCGCGCGACCTCAAAGGACTTTGTGACGTGGACCGAGCCTCAGGAAGTGGATTTTGGCGGCACGCCCGCTGAGCATGTCTACACGAATGGCACCCATCCGTACTTCCGCGCCCCGCACATCCTGATTGCCCTGCCGTTCCGGTTTCAGCCGGACCGCGCCGTGCTGAGCGCGGCGGAGCATCAGGCGTACGGCACGCATTATACGCAGAGGAAGGGGATTTCCGATGCGATCCTCATGACCTCGCGCGGAGGGCCTCACTTCGACCGCACTTTCATGGAGTCCTTCATCCGCCCCGGTCCCGACCGCGGGGCCTGGGACGCGCGCAGCAATCTGCCGGGTGTGGGTGTGGTGCAAACGGGGCCGGCCGAGATGTCGTTGTACCTCACGACGCACCACACGATGCGCGACTATCACATGCGGCGCTACTCCCTCCGGCTGGACGGATTTGTCTCGGTCAATGCGCCGTTTGCCGGTGGCACCCTGCTGACCACGCCGCTGGTCTTCTCCGGAAAGCGCCTGGTGATCAATTATTCCACCTCATCGGTGGGTTCCTTGAAAATCGAACTGCTGGATGAAGTCGGCCAGCCGCTCCCGGGTTTTTCGCTGGCGGAAAGCGACGAGGTCATCGGGGACGAGATCGCGCGCACGGTCTCCTGGAAAACGCAGACGGATCTATCCTCCCTTGCGGGCCGGCCGGTGCGCGTCCGTTTTGTGATGAAGGATTCGGATCTTTATTCCATGCAGTTTCAGCCTTGATGACTTTCCTGTAACGATCCGGGGTACTCGGGCCCCGTCCTCTCGTTCCGACCCGCCAAGCCCTTCGTTCCGCCGCAACGTGATCCGGGACGAAAATCAAACAAGTTAGGCATTGCCAGGGCGGCGGACGAAGGTTGTCCTCGGCCGGTCGCGGTCAAATTTCTGACGTGATCGTCCGGTCTCAAGGAGTTTGGCGACTGGGCGGCCCTCCGGCAGAACGAAGCGGAAACTGTCGTGTGGTCTTGGGAATGTAACCTCGGAATTTGACGTGAAAAACACCCCTGAATCAACCTGTGCGCAGTCCTTGTGGTGGCGGCGTCTGGGCGCCGGCCTGGCCTTGGCGATGCCCGCCGGGTTGCAGGCGGCGGAATCGGCGGGCCCGA
>Ga0105048_10004722_pt1 | contig 22101 bp, 10 predicted proteins | sample MAT05_FD_78382 | JGI IMG/M metagenome (GOLD analysis project Ga0105048, IMG submission 78382) | Freshwater microbial communities from Lake Fryxell liftoff mats and glacier meltwater in Antarctica - MAT-05 | ecosystem: Environmental > Aquatic > Freshwater > Ice > Liftoff microbial mat | place...
GTTTGGGATAATGCAGTTGCACAGGACATTGCAGTTCCATTTCAGGCTGAAGTTCCAACATTAGGTGGACCAGGCGAAACCTACTTTAAAGCTTTATGGACAGATGCAGGTATTTATTTCCTTCTCAATGTTACTGATGATGAATTTTTTCCTAACTATCTCGCAGGGGGCGGAGAGGATCATGCATTTGACAAACTGGAACTTTATTTCGACGTAAATGCTGAGAAAAAAGATGGTATTGGTGCAGGTGGAAACGCGGGTCACTACCAGATTGCTCCGGGTTTTACTGAAACAACAATTGATGGTACAGAAAATTTATGGGGTACAGGTGATGCAGTAGTTCATTATGCATTCCTCGTTACAGAACCTAATTATGTTGCTGAGTATTTTGTTCCTATGACAAAATTCATTGATAAAGATGGTTACCAGATTTCTCAGAACGCTGAAATAGGTTTCGACATTACTGTTATCGACAGAGAAACAGGCGATGCTGCCCGTAAACGTATGGATTGGGCAAATGCAGGTGCTTTGAATGAAAACTGGAGCAACATGGACGATGCTGGTATCCTCACTCTCGAAGGTGCTGAAAATAACATTCTTGCAGATGCACTCACTATTTCTTCAGCCGGAAATGCTACAACCATTACTACTGAAGCCGGAACTTTACAGATGACTGCTAACATTCTTCCTGTTTCTGCAACTGTTAAAACTGCAAAATGGACGATTGTAAACGGAACAGGTCGCGCTAAAGTAAGTGCGGACGGTCTTGTAACTGCTATTATGGATGGTACAGTAACTGTTAAAGGTGAAACAAAAGACGGTTCTTTCTTATCATCTATTTTAGAACTTACTATCAGCAATCAGTTCATTTCTATGAGCGATGTTGACGTGATTAAGAATGGTAAATTTGATAAGGTTAACGCTGATGGTACTGCTACCTCTTGGGGTGGATGGGGTGGAACCGCACTCTCACCTTTGCCTCAGATTGTTGATGGTGTTGCAAATTGCACTCCTGCTGCTCATGCTGAAGTATGGCAGTACCAATTAAACCAGGAAGGTTTAGAAGCTCTGCCAAATCTACCTTATGCAGTTAGTATGGTGATGTGGTCAGATGCTGACAGATTAGTTAAATTGGACTTTGAATATGTTGGTTCCTACGAACGTTACGGATCATCAACTCATGCTGCATCGTTAGGCGGTGGATCAGACTGGGAATTTAGTATTACTACAGTTCCTACCAGATATACCTTTGATGTTACCTTCGACAAAATGATTCCTGGTAAGGTTCAGAAAATTCAGTATATGCTCGCACAAACTGGAGATATTGTTTACATAGACAGTGTTTCTCTTATTAGCGGTGATGATTTAGCTTTAGTTGGTATTGAAGTTGCTTCATTAACTGTTACAAGTCCTGCTGATGTTATTACAGTAGACAAAGGAACTCTTCAAATGGGTGCTGACCTTCTTCCTGCTGACGCTGGTTTCAAAGAAGTTGTCTGGACTGTTACTAATGGTACAGGAATGGCTACTATCGATGCTGCTACAGGAATTCTTTCAGCTTTCTCTAACGGTACAGTTACTGTTACTGGAACTGCAAAAGACGGTTCAGGCGTTTCCAATACAAAAGTTATCACTTTAAGCAATCAGGTTGTTGAGATTCTGAATGTTAACGTAACTGGTGCTGGTTTTGTTGCTGGTGACAGAGTTTTCGTAACTGGTGATTTCGCTAATTGGAGTGAGCCTGGAAAAGGTACTTCAGTTGAAATGTTCGATACTGATGGAGACGGAATTTTCACCGCATACCTTAGTTTAGTACATCAGGAATGGAAATTCAAATTCTTCAAAAACGTTACTTGGGCAAATGGCGAGCCTGTTTCAGCTGACAGAGCATATACATTCGCTGGTGGTGAAAACTTAACTTTCAAATGGGGTGTTCCTGGAGTTGTTTCAGTTCCTAAAAACTCATTGGCTGATAAAGTTTCCATGTATCCTAATCCTGTTAGTGATGAATTAACTATAACTATCAAGACTTCAACTAGCTTGAAGAAAGTTGTTATCACTTCAATGTTGGGTCAGGTTGTTAACAGCACTGATTTAACTTCAAGAACTTCAGCTACAGTAGTAAGCACAGCTTCTTTAAGTAAAGGTATTTACATTGTTACTTTCTATGGTAATGATGGAAGCCAGACTTCACAGAAACTGATGAAGAAATAATCAGAATAAAATCTTTTGAAAAAAGCTCCCCAAAAGGGAGCTTTTTTTTTGTGCCATTATTTGCCATGACGGGAGCCGCCCTGTAGAGTGCGGGTAAATTCTTATTTTGATGTGCTATCAAACTAATAATAATGTTTAAATTTGATGACTTGATGAGTGTATAATTTGAAAAAATGTTCACGTTACCTAAATTCCCCAACCCTACATCAATCCGAAATTGGATTCTATATTTGTTTTTTGCCGTGTTCTTTTTTTATATAATTTGGTATGTCTACGATCCTCGGATACTATATTTAAATCTTCAACCATTTTTCGCATTCGACACTTCTTTTTATGAATACAATTTTCAGTTTAAGCAAGGTTATTTAAGTCTAATTTCGCAGTTTATACTACAGTTTCTGTATTTTCCTGTTATAGGAAGTTTAATCCTTGTGTCTCTCTTTCTCATGCTTGCTTTCATATACAGAAGAATATTCCAAAAGTCAATTTCTGTAGGATTTATTGGGATTGAGTTCTTTGCTCCACTATTAATTCTCTGGCCTCTAAAAACGTATACAAATGGACTTGAGTTATTTGTATCATTGTTTCTAGCTGGAATTATGTTTCTGTCTTCGAATTATTTAAAGCGAAACTTTTATCTTGAGTCATTTTGGCAACTGTTTTCAACATTTTTAATGCTTAGATTATTTGGAGTTGCGCCAGCCATTGTTTTGACAATTCTATATATTCCAAAGGATTTGGTCAGTTTAAAGCATCTGCCAACAGTAGCTGTGTACCTCGGAAATTTGCTTTTTTTCTTTATTCTCTCCTATTTCCTTTATGGTTTGAGGCTATTTGAAATTCAGCTTGGCCAATTAAGTTTTACTGATCTTACCCTTTCATTCCCGGGATTTTGGATAATTTGTATATATGTATTTGTTGGCTTGCTGCCAGGGCTTTTTAACACTAGTCCCTTTAAAAAAAGTGTACTTATAAAAAAAGTGAATTTTCAATTTGCCCAGGTTTTTCCTCTGCTTATCATACTATTATGCGTTTCTTGTTTCAATACTTTATTTATAAATACAGAAAAATACAAATCTCAGATAGATTTGTTTATTTCGGATAGGGAATGGCTCAGTGCCTTGCAAATGAAGGACAAAATAGCCCCTGAGGATCGGATAGCAAGGTTTCAACTTAACAGGGCTTTATATGCTTCAGAACAGTTGAATGAGAATTTATTTACTGTGCCTCAGGAATGGGGCGAATATGGCCTTTTGCTTTCCAAGGAGTTTTCGATGGCCACTATGCCCTACTCAAGTGATTTCTATTACGATTTAGGCTTTATAAAGGCGTCTAAATACTGTATGCTTGAGTATCAGACAGCGTTTCCATATGCTCCGCGGTCATTAGAAAGACTTGCCAATACAAGTCTTATATTAGGTGAATTTCAAACCAGTTCTAAGTATTATACAATTCTAAGTAAATCAATGATTTACGCCAGACATTACAAACCATTGCTTGAAAAAATCAGGAAACAGCCATATTTTTTAATGACAGAAAGCACTTCGGCTCAGGTATCAATAATCAAAGAAGACCAAATCATAAATTTTAAAGAGCCTGATGTTGATTTACTTAATATTTTAAAAGTAAACAGAAATAACAAAATGGTATTTGAATATCTCATGACTTATTATATTTTAAGAAACGACCTGGAATCATTTAATAAATTTATGCCACTTGCTATGAAATCAGGTTATTATTCAAAAATGCCAAAAACTTGGGAGGAGGCGCTGATTCTATATCGCGCTGAGGCAGGTTTACGTTTGGATTCGGGAGATATTAAGCTAAATGCTTCAAATGTAAAACGGTATATTCAGTTTAGAGCAATTTTCGATTCAAATAGTTCAAATGCATTGCAACTTAAAGAAGCGCTAAAACCCGGATTTAAAGATACTTTTTGGTATTACCGTTTTTTTATAAATCCTAATGTAAGCGGGAAAATAATAACTAAGAAACTTTAGTAAAATGATAACTAGATTATACCTGGTTGCTTTTGTATTTGCTATATTATTAAGCGCTTGCGGGACGGGAAATCACAAAACCGGACATTCAGAAGGGCGCTTACCGGTGATTTTTCCTGATTACACTTCTCTGATAATACCTGTAAATATTGCTCCTTTGAATTTTATTATCAAGGAAGAAGCGCAAAAGTATAGTGTGCATTTTTCAGGTCCAAAAAGTAAGGGATTTGTTATAAATTCTGATAATGATAAAATCACCATCCCTATAATAAAATGGAAAAAACTTTTGAATGCTACTATTGAGGATTCGATAAAAATTGTGATCTCGGTGAAAATCAAAAATGTATGGCACAGTTTCAATCCCATTTATAATTATATTTCACCTGATTCGCTTGATTCTTACATTGTCTATCGGAAGATTAATCCCGCTTTAGTACTCTGGAATGATATGGCTATTGTACAAAGAAGTACTGAAACTTTCGATGAATCTTCAATTCTGGAAAATCGAAATACCGGCGGTAATTGCATGCATTGCCACACTTTTCAAAACCGTAATCCTGAAAATTTCATGCTTCACCTCCGCGCACCTGGAGGCACTTTTATAAAATCGAACGGAATAACGCGCTGGTTAGAAACAAAAACTCCCTATACAATAGCCTCTTTCGCCTACCCTGCCTGGCATCCAACAAAGAATCTCATAGCTTTTTCTACCAATAAAATTCAACAGGCTATGTATGCTTCCGGTGAACATTTGAACGTTGTTTTTGATGATGTATCGGATATTGTAGTATATGACATTGAAAAAAATCTAGTTTTTACAAGTCCGAAAATCGCAAGTAAAAATCTCGAGAATCTTCCTGAATGGTCTCCGGATGGAAAATATCTGTATTATATCAATTGTCCAATTGAGAGAAAACTGGAAATGGGAAAACTGGTAAAGTACGATTTTATGCGAATAGCATTCAATGCAGAAACCAGGGAATGGGGAAATCTGGACACTTTGCTCACATCAGCAACTACGGGATTAAGCATTTCATTTCCTAAGGCCTCCCCTGATGGTAAATTTATAATATTTTGCATGGCGGATTTCGGATATTTTACAATTACCAATCCAACAACCGATTTGTATATTATGGACCTTAGTAACAAAAAATACCGTAAGTTGGGTATTAACAGTAGTAAAACTGAAAGCTTCCATGATTGGTCGCTAAATAGCCGATGGATTGTTCTTGCAAGTAAAAGAGAAGATGGAATCATCACTCTCCCCTATTTCTGTCATATTGATGAAAAAGGCTTGGAATCAAAAGCATTCGTTCTTCCGGCAGAAGATCCTGAATCCTTAAAAACGAGCCTATTCAATTATAACAGGCCTGTGTTTGTTTCAGGAAAAGTAACTATGTCACAAGAAGAAATTCTCTCTGAAATAGCTAAGAAACCTGAGAAAGTTATTTTCGATTCTATTAATGTTGCTATTGATTCTCTAGAAGGACTAAAATCAAATTCTGGTAAAGTTGAAACTTCAATTTATTTAAAGAAGTGATAAGTTGCATGGGTTGAAGGAGTATTAGATTTTTACCAATATTCAGTTCCTAAAGGAATTTCGATTTATTTCGTAACTGTTTAGTTATCTATATTTTGCCTGTCTATTTTTTAGGGACAAGCTCTATTGGATGATCCCGTCAGAGAGAGAAAATCAGCAGAAAAATATTGCAAGCCACTGTCTGGAAAGTCCCTCAGAACTGTCCCGTCAGGGACAATATATTGGTAGAATATAAGGTGCAAAATTGAACAAAGTCCCGTTAGGGAGGCAATAGAGTAAATGGATACCGTGCAATATCATTGTATTTAGGGCAATAATGAATTAAGAACAATCAAAATTAAATTGCACTTCAACAAGCTCAGTGTCATGACTTCGAAAAGGTCAGTACTCACAGTGTTTAGACCAATAAACCTCCGGGGTTTAAACCCCGGAAGAAAGAAACCTTATTCATACTTATTAATGTGCTATATTTCAAAATCTCTGCCTTTTTATTTGACTTTTTTGTGACCTTTTCCGAAAAATCTCTCCGGGGTTTAAACCCCTCCAGTTTAATGACGTGAAAAACTAAAAATCAGCTTTTCTTCATAACTAATTTTTAAAAATCATTAACTATTTTTGACCACACAAGCTAAAAAACAAAAAATCCTTTTTGCATGAAGCAAAAAGGATTTTTTAATTCTTTATAAGTATCAATGTCGTTTACTTAAGGGTGTCCGAAATCTTCAAAAATCAGCCCAACCCCAAGTTGGAGGGGCTATCCAAGATTTGCAAATGCTTTTTCTAGAACAGAAGTTAATACTCTTCCCTTTTCTAATTTTATCTTCATATTTAAGTCAGTATACTAAATTATTTGATAGGCAGATTCCAGTTAGCAGGATTCATGAGAAACGCATGAATTGCATCATATTTAGTATCACCGGGGACTCCAAATTTCGCCGCAACTTTATCTGCAAGAAACTCAGGTTTTCCTCTACGATCAGCAATTCTAACAAGGTCAAACCAACGTTTACCTTCGAATGCCAATTCCATAGTTCTTTCGTCAATAATATAGTCTTCAACAAGTTCTGTAAGATCACCTGCGTATCCAACTGGAATCAATTTAGGCTTCAGGTATGCGCGACCTCTGATACCTTGGTTATTGTTCCATCTTGCCCAGACAGCCGGGCGAGGGCTAAGCGAGTTAAATCCGGCATTTAAAAGAAGTAATGCTGATGCAGATTCACCCGATCTGTTTAAAGCTTCAGCAAGGAGTAAATGAATATCTGCTGCTCTTGAAATAATAATATCTGTGCTGTATGGCTCACCCTGATCAATGCCATATTTAAGAATAAATGGCTCACCAGTAACCGAAGTGTCTGATTTTCCATAAGTTACTCCTAATCCTCTGTATACATCACCAGTACCTTGTCCATTATCCTTTAATTGAACCTGAGCTTTAAAATTATCAGCAAGTATTTGTGTTGGTTTAACCATATACTGGTCATTATACAACATCCATTGTGGCAGAGGATTTACCTGTCCTTCAGTTGACGCAAATGGAATCACAGAAATATTTTCAGTTAGGATACCTTTAGAACCTACGAAAATATTTTTCCAGGATTTATCAATGAAGGATTTATCAACTTTAAGCATTGATGCTAAGTTTCCATAGCTCTCACATGACATCTTCAAGTAGGTAACAGCATTTCCATAATCGTTCTTTTCAAGATATAATTCTCCTAATAATGCTTTGGTGTTAGGATATCCGCTAACGCGTATTTCAATATATTCCTTTCCTACATTACTATCATGGATATAAGGTGTAATCTGATTAATAAGAGTATCAATCATCACATCCTTTGATAGAAAGGTCTGGTCACCCTTTGGCAGTGAAGTCATGTTACCCTCAATATATGCAGCCTCACCGTATATGCGAACGATAGTAAAATAAGCCCAACTTCTTAGGCCAATTACTGCACCTTTCACATAATGCAGAATATAATCATCAACGTTTCGGTCTTTTTCCGCAACTCTGTCAATATTTGCAAGAATTTCGTTGCAGTTAATAACCACCTTATAAAGGTCGGATCCATCGATAAAAGGATTGTCTACAGTAAATGACTGGTCGTTTATGGCTCTGAAATATGCATCGGCATATTGCGTAACGTCCATTTGATCGGAGCGTAAACCGTCCAACATAATAAGCTTTGGCATAAAATCCTGAAGAGGAAGCATTGCTCCTCCTAAAGATCTTAAAAGATCTCCTGATGTTTGAAAACCTTGTTCAGGAGTAATCCGATCTCCAGCAAGTTGCTCGTAAAAATTATCGCTGCAACTGTTAGCTGCAAACATAACTGCAGCCAGAATAACCAGGAAGTATGGTGTGATTCGTGATCTCTTTTCCATTTTATTATTTTTTACCTGTTATAAGTCTAATTTTATTCCCAAAATAAACGATTTGGTTTGTGGAATCTTCCCATAATCAACTCCCATGTAATAAGGATTATTCATATACATGAAATCCGGGTCATAACCTGTGTACTTGGTTAAAGTAAGCAGGTTGGTACCTGTAACATAAATTGTAATTCCTTTATAAATTCCAGCAAGGCGGGGAAGAGTATAATTTACTGTTAATTGTTTAAGTCTGAAATAAGATCCATCCTCAATCCAACGATCAGAGAATACTGAATTTCCAGCAGGGTCGCCAAATGCGGCCTTAGGCAAAGCACCGTCAGTATTGGAACTTGTCCATCTGTCTAACACAGTTGTGCTCTGATTACTGTAGGAATCCATAGCTTCTGCTTTGTATCTGACATAATTAAATATCTCATTACCAACTGAATATGTAAATAAGGCGGAAAGTTCAAATCTCTTATAGCTAAGACCGGTGCTCAAACTACCAAAAAAGTCGGGATATGGATCACCAATAATAGTTTTATCAGCCTCGTTGATAATATTATCACCACCCACCAAGTCGACAAAACGAACATCACCGGCTTTTAATTCAACGCCTTTCGGTCCAATCATTCCGGCAGCCTCAGCATCACTGGCGAAAACTCCATTAGTTTTATATCCATAAAATGCGTTAACAGGATTACCTTTTGAAGTAATTAACTGAGCGCCTTCAATGTTAGTTATCACATTTTTGGTATTTGCATCAATGAAGATAATATCTTCAATCTGGCTCTTTTCCTTACTAAATGAACCACCTAAAGTCCAGCTGATCTGACCAATTTGCAAACGTGTATCAGCTGATGCCTCAATTCCTGTAGTACTAAGTTTTCCACCGTTATCGAAATAGTTCCTGAATCCGAATGTTGAAAGTAGTGTTTGCTGAACGATAAGATTATTAACACTGGATTTGAACATATCGAGATGAACATTGACAGTTTGTTTCAATATTGATAAATCCAATCCTCCATTGATTGTATTTTTCTTTTCAAGTGAAAGGTCGTTATTCGGAATCACTTCACGAGAAAGATATCCAAGGTTATCGATCCTGCGTGACACATAATAAAGTTTTGAATAGTCATAAACGCTGCTGAACATATTTCCAGTAATAGAATAAGAAGCTCTAAACTTTAAATCTTCGAGCCATGAAGCTTGGTTAAGGAAACTTTCAGAAGATGCACGCCATGCAGCTCCGATTGATGGATAATAGTTAAAACGATTATCAGAGTTTACAGCAGAATTTCCGTCATAAGAAACATTTGCATCAATAAAATATTTGTTTCTGAAATTATATTTAGCAGATCCAAAATACGAGGTCCATATTAATTCACGGTTATCGCCGGTTGTACTGCGAAGGAAGTTGTATTTGGAGCCTTGTCCAAGACGTTTAAAATCGTCTGAAGGGGTATTGAGGTCAATTCCTTTATCATATTTATAGGAGTTTTTCATATATCTGAATCCTCCATTCAATACAATAGAATGTCCTGATGCAGTATTAGTAGTATACGTAATGCTGGAATGATTTTGGGAAGAGCGGAATTCATTAACGAAGTCGCCGGGACTATTGCTAGCCGAATCCACCTGAACCATACCGATATCCGGTAAAAAGATATTTTCTCTGGCATTATTAAAATCAAGTCCTACTAATGTTGCAACAGTAAAATGCTCATTAAATTTATACTGTGCGTTTACTGAAGCTAAGAAATTATAATTACGGTTTGTGCCAATCGCATTATTAACAATAGCAACAGGGTTACTAACATTGTAAATCCCTGTATTGTCAACATAAGAAAGAACATCACCTGTAAGGGCATCTCTGGTATATGGAGCCATAGTTGGAGGCATTAATACGGCAGAGAGAATTGGGTTTTTCCATGCACTATACCCTTGATTTGGCAAGTAACTATCTGCCAAAGAAAGTTTTGCATTTGGAGTTATTGAGAATTTATCAGTAATACTAATTTTCCCGTTAATACGCAGGTTAAATCTTGTGTATTTTGAATTATCGTACAATCCTTTTTGCGACAGGAAACCTGTTGAAATGTTATAGGTTGCGATATCATCTCCCCCTTTAAGGAAAAAATGGTATTTCTGCAATGCCGCTGGTTTGTATATTTCATCCTGCCAATCGGTATTATTATTGTATTTATAATACTGAGCAGAGTTTTGATCTCCATTAAACCATGGATACAAAACATCGAAAGAACCAGGGCTTGGTGTGCGTGAGTTAAACTGATCAATAAAATAATTTTTAAAATCTGTTGGGTCAAGTAAATCCAACTTTTTGGGAACCATACTAACTCCACCATAAGTTGAAAACTTGATTACAGTACTAGTCTCACCCTTTTGTTCTGTATTTACATTAATGACACCATTTGAGCCAGCCGCACCCAGGTAAGATAGACCATCTTTCAAAACAGAAATATCAGAAATATCATCGATATCAACAATTTCCATTGGGTTAAGATTAAACCCTTCCATCAAACTGTTACTTGCATAGGCAAAATCATGTATCATCCCATCTATGAATAAAACAGGTTCTGCGCGTCCATACAGTGAAGAAATTCCTCGGATATTCATAAATGTTCTACTTCCGGGCATTCCAGACTGTTGAATGGACAACATTCCAGGAACACGACCCTGAAGAACCTGGTCGAATGACGTTGCTTTTGAAAAGCTAAAGTCAGCAGCAGAGAGAGTTGTGACTGGAAAAACTGCATCCCTAACAACATCTGATCCAAGTGGGTTATTATATGAATTATCCAGAGACCAGTAAATATCTGAAACAAGAGAAACAGTGATATTTTCTCTGCCATTCAGGAAGATATTTCTTTTGTTATACCCGGGAAGGTTAACAATAATTTCTGCTTCCAGATCGGGAACGCTAAGTGTGAAAGCACCAAGCGAATCGGTTTCAGTGGAAACACCTGTAGAGTTAACTGAAATAGAAACCTGTTTTAATGGATGTCCGGTACCGGACTCGGTTATCACCCCCTTTACACTAGGTTCAGTTGTCTGACCATAGCCTGGTAATGCTATACTGCAAACAATAAAAAAGATAAGGAGATTTAAAAGGGTCGAATATGAGAATCGTTTTGTCATTTCAAAGCTGTGTTAAATTATTTGACAGGTATTGAATTACTTAATTGGTGTAAAGATTACTGTATCCCAGAATAGCAAACCTGAGCTCATAGCAACCACTTTAATTTTATGTTCTTCGGTATTAGGCCAGTTAAACTCTCCCCAGCTTGTTGCTTCGGCAGGATCAGCTTTTTTTATCTGAGCAGTTTGAACACCGTCAACATAAACAGCATAATCAATCTGGCCTGACCAAAGGTTACTTGTTAATTTATACTTGCCCTTCATGATTTTAGGTGTAGTAATTTCACACCACCACCATCCACTCATGCTAAGGCAGTCGTCGTTAAGAACTTTACCAGTATCATGATCTTTAAAATAATACAATAAATAGTCACCTTCCCATTTTATTTTAGCAAATGTATTCTGTCCATCATGCCACCTCATGTAATATTTGCCATAAAAGTCACCCTGTTTCATATCGAAATAATCTGTTGTTTCGATTGTAATAGGAGTTGGTTCTGGTTCTGAAACTTCCAACAGGCTGTTAATTGTATGTATGGTTCCGTTTTTTGCAGGAATATTGGATTGTTCCTTATAGAACCCCGTGTATTCTTTTGTAAGCTTATCAAAATTTAACCTGTATTCATTGTCAATCAATACAGAAATGTTATTATCACTGGATAAAATCGGATACAACCTTGTAGTTAAATTGTTAAGAAAATGAGTTCCAAGTAAGCAATGGTATTCCATGTAGCGGTAGAAACCATTTACAAGATACTCGACGCTATCAGGTCTGTCTGTATACCTGGCTATAAGATCATCGATATTTGTAATTCCGTATCTGTTATAAAGGGTGTCTGGAACTGCAAGAACAGTGAATCTGTTACGTGCGAGTTTACCAGTACTTCCGTAGGGGAAAGAAATAGTTTGAAGCGTATCTTTAAGACCAGTTTTTTCAAGACCTTGTTTAAACAAAGAGTATGAAGGGTTTGAAGCAATGTAATCATATACACTAACTGTTACTGGGTCGATTACATGGTCAATAAGATGAATGGTTCCATTTGATGCAGGAACATCCCTGTCGATAATTTTACTTTGCTTATTAATAATGATATCTGAACTAAGGAATTCAGTAACCAGATAATCTCCTAGAGCATTTGTATCTTTAATAGCTCCAAGACCAATATCACCTGATTGAATATCACTACCAATCAAATGATTATACACAAGTTTTTTTGCAAAGTCGGGATCTGGAATTTCGGTATAAGAAGAAACTCCCATTTTCGCATAATATTCCTGCATAACAGAATTGGAAGGCAGGAAGAGTGTAAATGGTCCCCTTACGCTAAGAAGCCCGTCAAGTCCCGCTGCTTCAACAAGTTTACCGAATTCAGAATATTCTTCCTGAGTATTAATGAATTCGGAAATTACGAGCTCATCAGATTTTTTATCCCAAATAACGGGATTATCATTACAACCGAACAGAAACAGTATAAACAGCACAAGTGTGCTACTAACTCTGATCATTCCTCTATCGAATTTTTTTATCATAATCATTAAAATTTACGTGTATTAAGGAACCCTTTATCTCATTCATTTTTAAATATTTAACGTTTGTTGGCAGGGTTCAAAAAAACTTCAATTAGTTACTATCTGTCATAATACGGATTTTGAATCAGGTACTGATTATAATCTATATCATGCTGAGGGATAGGTAAATAATAAGCATTGGTATCGTTTACTTTGGTTGCAAGAATTTCTCTTTGCTGAACCGTTGCGGCACCGGAAAGGATCATAGCTACAAGCAAATCTTTATTGGCGAACTTATTTCTCTTGGCTGCACGCAGCAGATCAAACCAACGTTTTCCTTCTATGAAAAACTCTCTTCCGCGCTCATCGAGAATAACCTTTCGGAGGATAACTTTATCTCCTACGTCAACATGAGTAAGTCCAGCTCTTTCCATTGTTTGTCTCACGAGTGAATTTGCTTCTGTAAACTGGTTAAGTTCGCAGGCTGCTTCAGCTTTCATTAATATAATATCAGCATAGCGGTACAAAATCCAACTAGCGTCACGTTGGTTGTCGGCTCTGGTTGCTGAACTTAAGTTATCTAATCCTTTATATTTCCAAATTGGTCCTCTTGGAACGACTAAACGCAGATCTTCAATAGCGAAAAGGGATGCCATATTTTTAGTAGGTGAAATCTGAATATTTCCGTTAGGAAGCTTGATCATATCGTTATAGATAGGATTTTCCTGATCAGGCAAGTTATCATTGAACTGTATTTCACAAATACTTTCAATATTTGAATTTCCGGGATAATACAAGTTAAACCAGGTTGTATAGGATTCAAGGGAATACAATCCGGAATTAGTTACAGAATCGCAATAGTCCATGCACTCTTGATATTGCTCATTCCAAAGGTAAACATCAGCAAGCAGAGACATGATAGAATACTTATTTGCTCTTCCATAAAAATAATCAGACAGTTTATCACTAGCTACAGGAACTGTTGCAAGATCTTTTGCTTTAAGAAGGTCGGTAATTATTTGACTAATAATTACATTTTCATCCGATCTTGGAAGAAAAAGATTTGTAGTATCTGAAATTGAAGGTTCAAGAACCAAGGGAACGTTTTTCCAAACGCGAAGAAGGTAAAAATACGACATGGATCGGATAAAAAGCGCCTCAGCATCAATTCCATTTTTCATTTCCTGAGTAAAGGTTTTGTCTTTAGCCAATACCTCTTTGTCGTAATACATTAAAGTATTTGCAAGGTTAATTGCCGAATAATAATTAGACCAGTTTACGGCGCCGTTTGTAGGACTAATATCGCTTTTTGCAATTTTGTCGTAGTCGCCAAAACTTGTTGTGGAGAAAGTTACCATATCAGCACGTACTTCACCAAAGATGAAAGACTGCATACTTGCATCACGAAATGTATTATAAGTTGCTGCGATTGCAGCATTTACGTCTTCTCTTTTGGTCCAGAACTTTTCCTTAATAAGATCATTTTCAGGAGCAACTGTTAACCAATCCGAACAAGCCGGAAGTACAAATAGCAGTATAAGTATCGCAAGGCTTACCTTACTTTTTATGCGAATTTTTTGCATTGATTTACTTTTTAGGAATTAAAATGTAAGATTGACACCAAACATAATCTTTCTACTTGGTGGGGTTCTGCTCTGATCTTTAGGCAGATTTTTAGGATCTGAAGGAGGTGCAACATCCGGATCCTGACCAAGATACTTAGTCCAGGTATAGAGGTTATATGCTGTACCATACACTTTCAAATCTTTAACTCTGAGCCATTTGCACACCTCTGGCTTAACGTTGTAGCTAAGGGACAGGGTTTTAAGGCGAAGGTATGAACCATCTTCAACAAAGCGGTCGGAACCTAACCAGTTATATCCTTTTTCATATAACGCTCTGGGCATCTCTGTAACATCATTGGCTCTTCTCCAACGCCAGTCGGTAGCAACGCTCTGATTATCGTAATTATACATTTTCTCAGTATCCATACGAGTCTGGTTGATAATTTTCTGTCCCACTTTGAAATAGAAGAAAGTATTAAAAGTGAAACTCTTATATTGAATTTTAGCTCCTGCACCACCCATATATTTTGGGTTAAGGTCGCCTAAGTATTTAATATCGAGTTCATTAATCTCTCCATCATTATTAACATCCTGATAAATAGCATCTCCACCTTCAAAAACATAACCACTGGAAACACCCATGATCATATTGAGGGGAACGTCTTTATTTAAGCCATAAACAGGTAAACCATTTTTATCGCGAACGATCGCATCGGCATCAGTTTTATAAACGCCGAGGTAATCATATCCGAAAAAACCTCCTAATGCTTCACCAGGTTTGATACTAATTTTGTATTGTCCGTTGTCGAGCATATTACCCGTTACAAGACTGTAGTTATCAGGTAAACTTAGAACAACGTTTTCGTTGCTGGATAAGTTCATGTTAACATTAACTGAGAAATCTTTTTTCTTGATAATGGTATAGTCTGCCATGAACTCAAATCCTCTGTTTTCCATTTCTCCTTCGTTTCGGTTAATTGAGCCAAAACCGGTTTGCGCAGGAATTCCGGAATCTTTAAGATAGAGATCCAGAGTTTTCTTTTTGTAATAATCGATTTCTATGTTCAGACGGTTGTTTAAACCAAAAAATGAAATACCGGGGTTAATCTGATCAATTGTTTCCCATTTCAAACTGGTAAGTTCAATACCTGATGGCTGAACACCCTTCATATCCATATAAGAATAACTGGAGCCTGCCTTGTAGGTATTGAAATACAAGTAATTCTCATCAGGTGCGTTACCACTCTGCCCCCAGCTGGCACGAAGTTTTAGATCATTAATAAAGGTAACATCTTTCAGGAAGCTTTCTTCTGAAATACGCCATGCTCCGGAAACTGTTGGGAAAATACCCCAGCGGCTTTCTTTGGAGAATTTCGAATTTCCTTCATATTTTGCGCCAACCATAAAAATGTATTTATCCTTAAATTTATAGGAACCAGTAAGGTATAATCCCATGGAACGGTATTTTGAAAAACCAGCATTAATATATTCCAAATGCTTATCACCAACAGGTTCATTCAGGAATGGGGATGCGGACCCGCTGGTTTGAACATTGTAAGTTCTTTGAATAGATTCTTCAGTATCGAACTGCCCCATAAAGGCAAGGTCATGGGCTTCGCCAAGTTCAGGGCGATAAATTAACTGATTAATGGTATAAATAGAACTCTTTTTAGCAAATTCATTGACAGAGCGGTTTGTAAGATCATTATCAAATGAACCCAAGGCTTTGAAAGGCAGAAATTTGGATTTTTTACTATCAAAAATGTCCAGAGTAACTGTGGAGTTGAAAATTACTTTTGGGGATATGGTATATCGTATACTAAATAATGCTCTGGCATTGTCTTTCACACGTTTTTGCTGACTCAGATTCGCAAAGGCAACCGGATTATACATGTCACGGGCACTTCCCTGCAAAGTTCCACTTGGGGTATAATATTCACCATAATGAATATTATTTGTATCCCTGTCAAAAATAGAAAGGTTCGGCATTTTTCTATACGCTACAGATCTAAGAAGTTTATAACCTCCAAACTCTGAATCCTCGACATCATAAGTATTGTTCTGATCGTAACGAGTGAACATGATGTCGGTCTTGAACTGTAATTTTGTAGAAAGGTCATAATCGAGTGAACTTCTTAGATTCAGTTTTTTAAGATCATTACCAACGGTAGTACCTCCTTCGTCGAAGAATCCCAGAGACATGTTGTATCTGGATTTCTCTCCTCCCCCACGCACTGAAAAATCGTGTTGTTGGGTAACTGCGGTTTGTGTAATTTCTTTAACCCAATTGGTATTCTGCGAGTAATTATTATACTCAATCCACTCAGGATCGAAGGCTATTTCATCATTTTTAAACTCGTTTCTATTAACATTATAATGTTCTTCAGTTATCAGACGAGCATATCCGGCACCGTCGAGCATTGGAATAGGTCTTGGCTCTTTACCGATGGTACTTTTAAATGTGTATTCAAAAATTGGTTTTGATTTGGAGCCACGCTTTGTTTTGATCATAAGTACGCCGTTGGAAGCTCTGGAACCCCAGGCAGCTGTAGATGCAGCATCTTTCAAAACCTCGATGGATTCGATATCTTCCGGTGATACGTCAATCAGGTTACCGAATTTTTCAATATCAGCACTTCCAAAATCGAAGTTATCATCAATATTGGCGTCATAAGGAATTCCATTAATAACGATAAGAGGCTGGTTACGAGCGTTCAATGAAGCAGTACCACGGATACGTATATTCAGACCTGCGCCGGGGTCACCTGATACAGATGAAATATCGACGTTACCCATACGCCCCTGAAGCATATCTTCAACTGAAGTCGACATAACCGATTTCATATCGGTAAGTTCGATACGGGCAACAGCTGTAGCCCTGTCACGAACTCTGGTATAGCCGTCATTTCCGATTTTCACACCAACAACCTGAATTTCTTCAAGTGAAAGTGATTCGGAAACCAGTTTGATATTAATTTGGGTTCTGCCTTCGATCATGAAGGCTTGCCTTTTGTATCCAATAAAGGAAACTTGTATTGGATTACTCGGGTTGGATACTTTGAATACATAGTTCCCGTTTAAATCGGTTACAGTACCAGCAATAAACCTACCATTTTTATCTACCTCAACAACATTAACTGACATCATTGACTCAAGGCTAAGTGAATCAACAACATGCCCTTTAATAATTACTGAATTTTGAGCGTATAAATTGGTAAAACCTGAGAATATACATATTAGTAATCCTGAAAGTAATATGATTTTTTTCATAACAGATCTGGTTATTTTTTTAATTACTAATATTTTAGTACGGTATTAATTTTATGAGCGACACCTTTCCTTATCAGGACGTTTGCATTCGCATGATCAACAGCAATAACTTGTCCGGAATGATCAGTAAGGCTGAGATTATTTAATGAATTTGTAACGGTAATTGGTGAATACATAACTCCGTCAGTAGGGTCGGTATAACTCCTATTTGTAGAAAAGACCCCTGATTCAACACCATCATCAAAAATTACGCTATTTCTTACGAAATGGTAAAGAAGAAAATCTTTCAGAGCAAGATTTTTAGACTGATCTGTTTTAATTGTACCATCAGCAGCTGTATCCATAGGGGGAATCCAATCGTTTAATTCAGCCTCTGTCATAGCTGCATTAGTTGGTAGAAATGCTGTCCAGTATTTAGACTGAGGAAGGAAAGAAACAACCCGCAAAACCTCTTTAGTAAAAGCATCTGGTTTCTTTTCAATTATTTTGGTTGCAATCATCAGATCAGAGAATTTTGAAAGATCCGGATCAGTCACAATCAGTTTGCCCAGTATAAAGTTAGTTTTAACGGCATTATCAACTTTATATAAAATACCATTTCTGTCATTTGGAATTGATTCAACAATATCAACCTGATCAGCAAGTGCGACATTCTCCGCACCTGTGATAACATTGTTTGAGTAATGGACATAGTTTCCGGAACTCATTTCAAGGAAACCGTCGCCACTCAGGTCAGACAATTTGCCATTATAAATATGATCCTGAATTATTGTGATCAGGTCAGCAATTCTGGAAAAAGAAATCCAGATTCCGTCGGTACCTTTAAACTGCATCTGGGATTTATCTTTATCATATCTTATGCCATAGGCCTCCATCATCTCATTTGAAGGTGCGAAGAGTGAAACATCCTGAGCAGGATCAGAAAGGCCGGTCAAAAGATTAGTTTCCTGAAGAGCATAAAGGAATGTGGAATAGTTGCTATTAAAGAAAAGAGTTCCAGGAACGCAAGTAAATACGTTTGGTTCAAGAACCCTGTTTGTTTCATAAACAACACCGTTGCTGCACATGTAAGCTGAATTTATGTCTGCTCTGCTCACACTCATTGCATCACCAAAGGTGTTAAAATATCCGTTTTCAATTTTGGAAATTAGTCCTAATGATCTGGAAAGTTGGGTTTGAAGGATATAGAATAGAGTAACTTTTGGAACACTGTCGATACTTTCGTAATAAAGAGGTATAAATTTATCGAGGTATGCCTGCATTACATCATTTTTAGGTATAAAACCAGTAAACATTTCCTGTGCAGGAACAGCAGTATTGGTAGATGGCCCGCGTTCTTCAGCAATATCAATTACATCAATGTATGACTTTTTGTATTCCTGTTCTTTTAGTTTATTAGTTCTTGGAGCAGTATAATTTGCGAATCTCTGCATAAGGTCATAAAATACTCCGTATTTATCAGGGTTAGCTTTTAGGTACTCGTCCATGTTTGGCATTGGAGGAACAACTTTATCAAGGAAGAAGATAAACCCGCTGGCAGTGCGCACTTCCTTTTCTCCTGGAACCTCAGGATCATCAATTACGCATGAGCTGTGCCAGTTAAGATTATTTCCCCATGTACTTCCGGGATACATAAAAGTATAGTCAGAACCATCCGATGCACCAAAAAAGTCCTCAAAGTAGTCGGTTGAAAATAATGGAACATTCTTTAATCCGGTATAAATCTGAACAGTTTTACCAATCTGACTTGGAGGAGAATACTTAACATATTCAGAGTAAGGTATTGAAACTGAATTCGTTTCCTTCCTCATGAAAAGTGAAGCGTATTCACCATTTGGTCCCTGTAATTCAGACCAGGCCCATTCGTAAATCAGCTGGAATCTTGATCTTGGATTTCTCAGGACATGAAGAGTGAATAACTGTACTGATTGATCCTCCGTTAATTCTTCAATAGAAGTAATTCCTCTTTCCTGCATATAAGTCGTGAAAGCAGCATCATCTGGAACGAAAAGAGTGAATAATTGTTTAGAAATGGGAATGGTGTAATTTGCCTGATCCATCAATTTGAGGAAAATGGTATAATTACCTCTCTCTTTAAGGGTTTCGATATTAGTACCCCCAAGCCATGGTGGCTTTTTGTATAAGTCTTTCTGATCTTGGCAGCCTGTTATTCCTAGGAATAATCCCACAGTAAGCAATACTATTGTGAGAAACTGAAAAGTATTCTTCATATAGTTGGTAGTTTAAAGCATCTTCCTATTAACACTTGACGATGCGGTGTTGAAGTCAAATATTTCGCTAAAGTAGTATATTGTTTGAATTATTAAAACTATTTTAAAAAAAATTAAGCAATATTTTTTTCATAGTTAAGTTAAAGGCTTTTAAAGGTGGATTTTTAAGTAATAATTTATGGCATTTATATGTGATAAACCAATTATTTCCGCGAAAGTAAATAGTAGCAAGTTGTTATAAAATAGTTTCTTAACCACGGAATTCCGGAAATGAATTTTCTTTGAAGACGCGGTCTCAGTCCAAATTTGATTTCGTAATTCGGATTTATAAAATAATAATCTACTTTTTGAACGGCGTAATTCTCTTTTTTGAGGACCCTCAGGAATTGTTCAATGGTTATGCGTGTCTGGCGTATTTCAAGAAGGTCAGTAATCAGACCCTCCGATTCCCTGAAAAGCCTAAGAATCCCCGGATATAAAGACCCTGGCAACAGATGAATATAGGGCATACGGCTCAGAAGGCGACTTTGGCACATTTGCTGATGACCGCCAAAAGGGTACTGCCACGGAGGAAAACCTAGAAAAAACAAACCATCCGGCTTTAAAAATCGTTTTGCGAATGCCATAAATTTTCCCTGATCGTGAATATGTTCCAGAACGTCCCTCATAAATACGATATCAAAGAACTCAGTAAATTCGCTGCCGGCATCATAAATATCCCTGATGATGAGTGTGAGATTGGATCGGTTTGGATGATTTGCGAAAAAAATATTAGCATTATTGATTTTACTATCCAGGATATCAACACCAGTTACAAGGCAACCAAAATCCAAAAATGGTTTCAAATTCCCACCTTCGCCACAGCCAATTTCGAGCACCCGCATTCCAGGCTTTATCACTTTGTAACTGCTAATAAAAGGCATTACATATCTTTCTGTAGTAATGGATTGCTCTTCAAAATATTTATCCCTTTTGAGGTGTCGTTCCTGCATTGTTTTAGATTTGGTTTCAAAGGTAGAAATATTTTAGTTTTTTTGGAGATTGGGTATTGTTGCAATGAGTTAGGGAGATTTCGGATTTCTCAGCTCATTGATTATCTTTAGCCCACAATTTTTGTAAATGAAAGGGATTATATTTATTATTCTGATTCAGGGATTTCTCATTTCAGCTGGCATTGCGCAAAGCTCGCAATTATCAGTTGATTTGCCTGTAGGATATATTTTTAGCACTGAAACCACTTCCAATTTGGTGGTTGAACAGGAATTCATGGGTATTCAGTACAATACTCAGATGGAAACCGGTTCAATTATACGTTTCCAGGTAAGCAGTTTTAATGGCGACTCTGCATACTTCCTCAGTGCGAGTTATGAAAAAATGAACATCAGGGTTACCAGTCTTTTGATAAATATGGAAGTAAATTCCGAATCTATTGTTTCAGGGGATTCGCTTTCGGTTCTTCTGAGCTTGTTAAAAGGGAAGGCGTTTTTTGTTAAACTCAGTAAAAAAGGAGAAATCACTGAAGTTAGCGGACTTGATGAAATGATTATAGAAACTGTTAAATCAAGCGGTTTTTCTGAGGAAGAACGATATGAATTTACCAGAAATCTTATTCAGAGTCTTGGAACGGAAGCGATTCTTGACAATTATCGCAGTAACAAAGCATTTTATCCTGAAGTAAACGTAAAAACTACTGATCAATGGGATTTCGAGATGGCGCTTTTTAAAAACGGAATTCCCATGAAACTTTCATCGCATATTCGCCTTAAGGAACTTTCAAAAAATACAGCAATCCTGGTTTCAGAGGGAAAGATTAGCTCTGACAATAGCCAAAAACAAACCGAGTCATCATTACCACCGGAACAGCTCTATTATCTCGTTGGAGGTGAAGTCTCCGAAATAAAAATTAATACCAGAACAGGTTTGATACGGGAAAGTATTGTTTCTCAAAACATTACCGGAACAATAAAGACAATTTCCGCAGAAGGGAGCCCGGATGTGGCTTTGATTCCTTTTAAAATTATCTCGAGAATTACAATGCTTACAAACCCATCCAAATAAATATCGGAATATTAATTTTCATGTTGTCTGGTTAAATATCAAGAATAAACTACCTCGTAGCAGAGGGCTGGGGTGGGGCAAAAGGAACGAGGTAACGAAGTAAAGGTAGAATAAGCTGTATGGAATTAAAGAGTTATTTTTCAAATGGTTAATGGAGCAACGAAAATTTACGTAATTACGAA